>JAABUV010000389.1_pt1 | contig 67252 bp, 102 predicted proteins | sample 5559971 | NCBI WGS metagenome assembly JAABUV01 (sample SAMN10711881, study PRJNA513362) | rock metagenome | isolation source: Antarctica rocks | place: Antarctica: Victoria Land, Knobhead nord | collected 2015-12-19 | reverse complement strand
CCCGGCCGACGCCAGCGCACAGCGTGCGCCAGCTCAGTCGCACGGCGGCGGCAGCGGTGAGGGCAGCAGCGGCGGCGCGCCTGCCGCGGAGCCCGTCGGGGCCCGCGCCGGTGCTGAGCCTGGCGCTACGGCGGCGGCGGCGGCGGCGCCGCCGCCGCCGCCGCCGATGCCGCCAGCGCACGTTTACGCTGTCGGACAGGCTCAAGTGCAGGCGCAGCCCCTGCAGGGCGGCTGGGGCCCGCCAGGTCTGGCGGCGGCCGGCGCGCATGCGGGGCCGAGCCCTGCAGGATGGGGCGCGCTGCACGGCGCGTTTCACGGCGGGTACGCCGCGGCGCCCGACCTGACGCTCGTGCAGCCGGCCTGGGTTCCGCCCGCGCACCCTGGAGGGTACGGGGGCCACTTCGGGCATGCGCAGCTGGCCGCGCCGCCCGGCAGCGGCTGGGGCGGCTATGCGCAGCAGCACGCGCCGTACGCGGGCACGTTCGGGGCTGCGTACGGCAATGGCGGCGCGCACGCGCCGGCGTGGCCGCACGCCGCACCCGCGCCGCCGGCCGTGTGGCGCGCAGCGGCGCCGCCACCCGGGCAGCCGCGCCCTCTGGTGCTGCCGCTGCCGCGGACGCTGCCGCGGCCGACGCAGGCACTCAGCGGCTGGGCGCAGGCGCAGCGGGCGGGCGGGCAGGGGGCGGCGAGCGTGACGGCGGCCGGCGGCGATCGCCCGCACGAGAACCCTGGCGGCCAGGCTGATGCAGGGGCGGCGGCGGCGGCGGCGGCGGCGCCGCCGCCGCCGCCGCTGCGGCAGTCAGCAGATGGGCAGGCGGCCGCTCAGACGGCGCCGGCAGCGGTGGCGCCTGGTTCGAGCGCGCGCGGCGGCGCCGCTGCGGCCTGTGGAGCCGGAGGCAGGCGTGCCGCGCTGCTGGAGCTTGTGGAGGCCGGTGCGCTGCACGACGACGCAAGGCAGGGCGCAGTGGCATGCGGGGGCGACGAGGCGGGTGCCGCCGAGGCGGAACCTGGCGGCGCTGACGGCTCTGGGGCGCTGCCGGTCGCCGAGGAGCCCGCGGCGGGCCCTGCGCCAAAGCATGCCGGCGCCAGCGACAAGGCGGCCCTATGCGCCGCTGCGCTCGCAGGCGACGCGCAGGCTGCCAGCAAGCGCGCGGCGGCCGCCGCGCCGCCCCTGCCGCCGCAGCCCAACACGCCCAACGGGCGCGCGGCGTCTGCCGGCGTGGCGCCTGCGCCCGACGCGCTCGGCGCGGCGGCGCACCCCAACCCCGCGCCTGTCAAGTCCGGCTCGCCCGGCGCGCCGGCGTCGCCGGGCGTCGCGGAGGCCGTGCCCGCGCAGGGCGCCTCCGACCTGTCGCCCGAGGCGGCTGGCGGCGACGAGGATGAGCCGGACGTGCAGTCGGCGGGCGGCGCGCTCCCCGACGCAGGCCCCGGCCCGGTGCCCGTTTCCGCGCCTGCGGCGCCCACTGCGCCGGCCGTCGCGGGCGCCGCGGGCCCGCCGGTGCCGCCGCCGCTGCAGCTGGAGAGGCTGGCTGAAGAGACCGCTGACACTCGGCGGGCGGCTGACGGCACCCCTGAGTCGCCGCCGCAGCGGGCGGCGGCGCCGGTCGCTGAGCTGGGCGGCGGGGGCGGCCGGCGGCCGGCATCGGCTCAGCAATGCCAGCAGGAGGCAGGGCCAACCTCTTCTCATGCTGAGCAGGCGGCAGCGGGACGCGGCGCGCCGGGCGATGGGGGCGACGGCGCGCTCGCGGCCAGCCGCGAGCTGCAGCAGCCCGGCGTAGCAGGGCCGGCTGAGGGCTCAGGGGACCCTGGCCGGGAAGCCGAGCCTGACAGCGCGCCGCGGCTCCGTCATGAGCCTGCGCAGAGCTCAATCGCTGGCAGGCTGGACGGGGAGGCCGTGTCTGCGCAGGAGGCCGCTCGGGCGCTCGGGCCGGAGCGGGCGGCGGCGGAGCCGGCGGCCGCCGCCGGGCCACCGAGCGGGCCGGCGGCTGCTGGGGCGCCTGATCAGGCGGCCCTGCTGCAAGACCCAGGCGCCCTGCTCGCGGCGGCGGAGCGCAGCTTGGCGGCGGGCGGCTCAGACCTGGACGACCTGTGGGCGGGCCTGCCCGGGCTGGACCTGCCGCCGCTGTCGCCGGGCGGCCCCGCGGCGGCGGGCGCGCGCGGCCGCTTCTTCTGAGCGGCTGGGGGACTTGACGGTGGCGGCGGCGGCCGTCGGGCGGACCCGCTGCTGCCAGCGCCTGCGGTCGCCTTGGCGGCCGCGCGACTCATGGGGCTCTGCTGGCTGCGTGGTGGGCCTGGGCGCCGGCGAACCTTGGCTCGGTGGGCGGCCGCGGCCGCGTCTTCTTGCAAGCAGCGAGCAGCATTGCCGTGATCGCGGGGCTTCCCTTTGAGTGCGGCGTCGCTGTCGCCGGGCGCTGCCTGCTGCAGACCGCCCGCGGCTGCTGCGTCTGAGCCACAGCGGGGACACACACGGGCTGTGGCGCCTGCCGGTGCCACCCAGTGCGCAAGGGCTGTGATGTGTGACAAATACTTCCCTGCCTTTTGTGCTCCTTAACGTAGCTGCAAGCTGTGGTGACCTGAAGACATGCATGCGCCTGCAGGCAGTGATGTCCTGTTTCCCGAAATTGCACTTTTTGACATGTTTGCATGGAGGCACACATACGGCCGAGGCGTCTGCTCTCTGTTTCATGAGAGCGTACAGGAGGTGCGCAGTGCAGCCCTTGCCTGGGCTGCATGTGTCGGCTGGTTACGAAGACGTGCTGTTGGCTTTAGGTGTCCTACCAAGCAGTCCCATACAGCGCGAGACAAGGCACAGCGGCGCATGCATGGCAGTGTCAGTTGGCATGGCTTGCTCCTGGCCACTCTCTACCCCAAAGCCCCAAAGCGGAAGCCGCATGTTCGTGTCTGTCTGCATGTTCAGGCGCGCCAAGGTCATGACGCCCCTTCTGCAACGCCCCCACCATGCTGCTGCACGACCCTGGTGCATGCGCTCGCAGACATGCATGTTGCTTCCCAACATGGCCTTCTCATGGTGCACTCACAGCTCCAGCACATGAGTTCCATGCCGGTCACGCCCGCCGGCCTTTACGTCGCTGACTGCTGTGTACCAGGGCGTCCAAGGGGCGCAGCGAGCAGCGAGCAGTGTTGCAGTTCCTTTCGGGCACTCCGATGCTCCCAAGCAGCTCTGCAGCGCTGCATCGCCATGCAGCGGCTCTCAGCAGCGGCTGAGCAGCCGTCCTAGCGCATCAGGTTAGGGAATGTCAGGTTGACAACGTCCCAGGGACAGCACCGCACTGTCCTGGGAAAGCGCTCTGGCACGCACGGTGGCATGCGGCGCCACGGCCATGCTGAGGTTGCCAGCGGTCCCAGCTTGCGCGGGCGACCCGGGGGCAGGGGCCTGCGGCCGGTGCGGTGCGGGGCGTCGCCGGGGCGCTAGGAGGCGCGGCCGCGCAGGCACTCGGCGGTGCAGCGCTTCAGGCAGGCGTCGTTCCACGCCGGCACCTGGTGCAGGTTGGTGCACACCGCGCGCTGGCACGCCTCGTTGCAGGCGTCCAGCGCTGCGCGCCCGCGCGCGCACTCTTTCTGCAAGCAGCGCCGCGAGCAGCACTCCCCGCAGCACAAGTTGGCAGGCACACGGCTGCGGTGTCTGCCATCCTGTACTCAGCTGCTGCCAGGAAGCGCTTCACACAGCTTGGACGGCCAGTGCTTTGGCCGGCCAGTGCCTGGAGACAAACCAGGCCTCAAGCACAGTGCTGCGCTGGCAGGGAGTAAGCTGACCGAAGAGAGCAGGCCCAAGGTGGCGCTGCGGCGGGGCGCACAGCCGACGCCGCACACGGTGACGCAGGTGCCAGGCGTGGGGTCCTTGGCCAGGCCGCCCATGCGGCGCAGCAGGCGGTTGGACGTGCACACGCGCTCGCAGACAAAGCTGGGATCTGTGCTGTCCTCCTCACTGCCGGCCCGGCATACCCAGCTCAGGAGTGCGCCGTCCGCGCCTCAGCGTGCACACTTGAGCCCACTGATGGCTGCAGGCCGAGGGCAAGCCAGTCAGGACACAACAGCAGACGTCTGTGGCAGCGGCAAGCTGTAACAGGTGTGAACACACTCCCCGAGTGCGTGACAGGCCAGCCACGCTGCAGCACAGGCGGCGCCGCGCCTGTATGAGCGCGCATCCTCCTTCTTTGCCTTGCTCCTGCCGCCCACCAGGCCCTTGACGATGACGCCCGGCACCGCCAGACCCACAGCCCACCAGGGCTGTATCATGGGTGGCGCGCAGGCGCCAAAGCGTGTGCAGGCTGTGGGTGTCCAGGTGCGGCCTACAACGCTGCTGGGGGCCTGTCTCTGCTTAAGCTGTATTTAGTTGTCAACACCGATGGTCCACCGCGCGTGAGCTCTGTCTTGGCAGAGGCAGCTGCAGGTGATGACAGCCCCGGGCCTGACAGCTTAGGTAGGGTCCAGGCAAGCAACACAGCGTTGCAGCGAATGCTCGCTGTGTCTGTTTGCTCGCCCTTGCTGGGGCAGAAGTGAGGGAGCGGGATGGGGCAGGGATGGGGCTGAAGGCACGCCGCGGTCCATCTCTGGCCGTGCGGCTGAGCAGCTTCAACCATCCAAATGGCGACCTGTGTTCGTTTGTGCATGGGCATGCGTTCAACCACGCCGTGAACGTCCTGCTGCCGCTGCCGGACAGGGCCGAGCCTGAAGCAGATGCCGCGACCGCCGCCGCGCTTGCCGCCTTTGCCGCCGCTGCCGAGGCTGTTAGCGCTGTGCAGTTCTGCGCGGCGCGCGTGGACCTGTGGGCGCTCGCGGACGCGGACTTCATCAAGGTGTCGCACAGTGCTGTGCGGCATGGGCCAATGCACCCCACAGCAGCTCATGGGTGCCAGACGTTGCAGGCCGCCGTGAGTGGCGCGGCGTGTGGTGCTCGGACAGGGAAGCAGCCAAATCTGGGGCGGTCCGCGCAGGCGCATGTGGCGGTCGACGAGGGGCCCCGCATCATTGCTGTCAGCGCCAACACGCCGCTGGACCGCACCGATGGCGCGGCGCTCACGCCCGACGGCCGCCTGCACCTGGCGCTCACGCGCGGCGCGCACGAGCGCCTGGGCCTGGTCGGCGCGCGCTCGCGGACCGGCGCAGGTGCTCCGCGGTTCCCCCTGTCTTTGCGGGTCAGTGTCGGGGGCGGGTTGTCGCTTGCGCGGCGTGCGGTGACGCCTTGCCACAGTGCACAGTGCACCCTTCAGGCTCGACGACGCGTCCAGGTCCTGGCGCACTGTCTGTTAGTTGAAAGCGCATGCATGGGGTGGATGATAGCATGCACTCATGTTCTTGCCTGACGCCCTGCGCCGCATGCATGCATGAGCACCGCAAGAGCCAAATTGGCCTCCAGAGCCACTATAGCCCACTTGCTGCCTCGACGCACCGTTGAGCACCCGGTGCCCTCAGTGCAGTCCTTGCTTAAATGGCCTGTCTTCCCGAGCGTCGACAGGCGTCATCTCACATCACCCCGTGCCTGGCTGCTCCTCAACAAACACACAAGTGAGCTCACCAGCCCTGCGCGGCTGCAGACGGGTACCGGGTGGTGGTGGACCTGGCGGGGCGCGCGTTCCACAGCGCCAGCCCCTTCTACCACAGGGTGCGTGCTGTTACCCTACCCTATCCACGGCTCAGGTCGGGCCCTATCCACGGCTCAGATCGGGCTTGCGGCAGCGCTGTGGGCGCCGCGAGCGGTGCCGAGGGGTTCCCGGGCGGAGCACCCACCTGCCTTGAAGGGAGGCAGCTGTGGGTGTGAGGGCGGCCTGGCGCCGTGCTGTGCTGGCTCTTGCTGTCGTGCCCACCGTGGAGGTGTGCGGCTGTTTTCGCAATGCACGGCACACACAACCCCTGCCTGTCGTGCATGCAGCCAGTTGCACACAGTGACAGCAGCTGGACCCTGCAAGTCTGCATGCATGGTGCATGTCACCAGGTGTCATACGTGAAGGGTGTGTGCCAAGCTTGTCCGCTCTTACGCGGCTGCGCCTGCACCGCCGCCGCAGGCGTGCAGTCGCTTGTTGTGAAGCTTCATGAGAGGAGGATGCAGCTTCTGAGCGTGCCCGGCCGGGACGTAGCGCGCGCGCGCGACAGGTGCAGGACGCGCTGCGCGAGCGCGCGCAGCCGCTCGACCTGCTCTGCATGGCGGCGCGCGGGCGGCCGCGGGGCGCCGGCGGCCCGGACCCCGACCCTCTGCCCGCGCTGCCGGACCTTGCGGGGCTGCCCGGCGTGCACGCCTGGGCCCCGCAGCGGCTGCAGCACTCATGCTGCCAGCGGCCGCCGGCGGCGCTGCCGGACCTGGCCGCCTGCCTGCTTAGGGCTGGCGCGGCGGCCCTCTTCCCCGGCGCCGAACAGGCCGCGGAGCCAGCGGGCGCCGCGGAAAGCGTTGGCGAAGCACGCGGGCAGGGCGGCGCGCCTGGCGTGGCGAGCGGCGAGGCTGCTGAGCGGGTGCAGCGCGGGAGCCCTACAGTGCGGCGGTCTGTGCCGGATCAGCCGGCGGGCGCACACGCGGTGCCCGGGTTGCGGCGGGCCGGCGCAGACGCGGCGCACGAGCAGGGCGTGCCCGCGGGCGTGCTAGCCGCGGTGCACGAGTGGCTGGGCGCGCAGGCGTGCGCGTTTGCAGGTGAATTTGGCCTGTCGACAGAGCCTCACGTAGCTACTGCATAGCTCGGCGGCTGGAATGTCTGGCCTATGGAGGCACTAGCTCGAAAGACATGATTCTGCTTGTAGCGCTTGCTGAACAAATGGATGATGTTCTGTGGTCAGTGCCTTGTTGTGCGGCCTCGCACTTGTTGGGGCCAAAGGCAGCATGCTTACTCGCTGGTTTCGAAAGGACTCATGATGACCCAAAGCACTGTGTCGGGGCTGCTGGGGTCGCAGAGCCCGATGCCGACGCCGCAAGCGCGTCAGCCGACCTGCCGGCAGCACCAGAGATGGCGCTCACGCAGCACCTGTGGCGGGGCCTGCTGCCCAGCGAGTGCGTGGAGCGCCTGATCGACGCCGGCCGCGGCCTGCTCGCCGCCGGCGCCTGTCCGTGGGCGGCTGTGAGCGTCTGGTGCGCCCTGAGCCGACGCTGAGTGGGGTGGTGAACGCCTTGTGTATGCACATTCGGACCGCTCACCAACTGTGCTCATCGCCACATGTCCATCTTCAAATCTTACCCACATGGCCAAGGGTGTCATGTGCGCAAGCCTTGCTGTGCTCCATGGTTTTTACACGAGATACGCTTGCCTCATTACCGGGGTATTGCTGCCGGTCTGACAGCATGTGCCAATCTATGTGCACCGCGCAGGAGGCAAGATTGCAAGGGCTTTCGAAGTGATGCCAGGGGTGTTGCTGAATGGATTTGCTGCCATGCCTGCTTGCAGATTTTCATTTCACGGTGTTCAAAGCTAACACTGACTATCTTTGTGTTGCTGCGCAGGGGCTTTGGAGACGCGCCTGTGTCCTGGCGCGGCGCTGAGCACGGGCGTGCCACTTGCGACGGTGGCGGCGGCGAGAATGACTACAGTGTCGTGCTGCTGCCGGGCGGGCAGTATGTGCTGTTCGTAGCCAGTGGCGCAGCCGATGGCTTCACCAAGTTTTGACACTTGCTTTTACTGTTCTTGCTGTACTAGCACCAACACTGACAGGAACTTCAGCAGAATCTTTAGGGGCATGAGCGTCCAGAACTGCTGTGTTGTTTTCCTGGATAGAACTACATGTGCATGCTGTATTGAACTGGTGAAGTGGAGGCATTGTGTCTTGTCATGGTCATGCATGTCGGAACACATGTTGAGGGTCAGCTTAGTCTGCTGCACACTCTGCCCATCCGTGTGGTTGCTTAGCCTTTTGTGCATGGGATGTGTTGCAGCCAAGAGGCACATTTCAGTAAATGTTGTCATTCCATGAGGTTACAGGACCTCCCCTAAAGCTGTCCTGTTGGAAGCAAGTGTTTGCAACTCCCTCGCACCACAATGAGACTGACCTTCCTGACGGTGCGCCACTGCCCCAGCGGCCTGGCTCACACCAGCCGTTCACTGAGGCTCGCGCATGCACACGCTGAAGGCCAGCACGACATGGGTGGGCCTCCCTCTGGACTGCCTCTGGCCTGCATGGCCTGCCAAGAGTTGTTGCTCGCCCGAACTACTGAGGTGCACAGGCTGTCCACCAGGCAGGCTTGATGGCATGCGCTTACGTCATCCTAACAATGAGGCCCGCTTTGCTGCCTATCTCGTTGTCAGGCCTGCACTTGCTCCTCTTTGACACATTGCCAAGAGCATGCACAAGCGAGCGCAGATGTACGTAATAGAACGCAGCACTTTCAGGTCAGACTCTTGGATGCATGATCATGCGTCTGGCTGCCAAATATGCACCATTGTGCTATTGCCTATAATCTGTGTCAATACCGCATAGTCAGCAGACACAAAGGAGTGAGTGAGTCCCCACACTCATGTGTCATGCTAAGGCCGCTTGCGCAGCGCCTGACACGCACGCCGACACCACAAAGACCGGGGCGCCGCGCGAGCACTTTGGGAGCGGTCACGAAGCGCGCGTGGAGGCCGGCAAGAAGGGCGGCCACATCTCGGGTGCGGCCCTGCGCACACATGGCTGCCTCCTCTGCCAGCTGTTGGCGCCTCCATGTGCGCGCTGGGGCTTGTGGGCTTGGACTTAGGCATGCTGCGCTCGTCAGCCTGGCGGCTGGGCCCATCCTGGCAACATATGGTGTCCTTGAGCCTGTTTGCGTGGTGTTGCTGCATGCGGAGTGGGCAGCAGGCTACCTGCATGCGCAGCATGCCCACCTCATCCGAAGCGCATGGCAGCAGCCATGCTGCAGGTCAGCAGCCGAGCGTCATCATGATCGCCTGCCTGCAGTGCCGGTGCCCAGTGAGCGCCATCCATGCTGTGTCAGCCAATGAGCTATGGGAGTCCTTCCAAGCGTGCCATGGCTGCATCAAAGGCAAATCTCCAGTCGCGCATCAGCAGCCATTAACAGATGATTACCAAAGCATTGCCAGGGGAAGCCCGATGACATTGTCGTGACCGCGCAGCGGAGCGCCCCGAGGAAGCCAGAAAGGAGGCTGCCCGCAAGGTGAGCATTGCAAGTGCGGGTGCTGAACATCTGTCTGAAGTTCGTTCATGACACCGTCTGCTGCACCGGCAAGTTAACTGCTCTTTCCAGGCATGGTGGGAGGTTAATTTGCTGACGCCATCTGATGGTGCTGGCAGGCAGCCCGCACGCGCGCGGAGCACCACGGTCCGCTGCTCTGATCCGTTGCTCCGCTTTCCGACCCTACTTGCACCCTCCTCAGCGCACAAACTTGCTCTGTATCGCGCAGCCAGCTTCCCTATAAAGTGTATGTGCCTGCTGTATGTGGCAGTCTGGCCATGCACCACGCTGTGAGGGCACTGGACCACTGTTGTTCTCAGGCGGCTCAGCCAGGCTGTCACACGGCATGCAGGCACCGCGCTGCATGCCGCTGCGCCAGAGAATGACGACCTGATGGGCGTGCCCACCACGGTGCCTGCCGCCAAGCAGCCTGCTCCTGGTGCGCCCGCGCCGTCATATCGCACAGGCGCAGGCTGTATGGTGAGGACTGTTGAGAAATGGGGCCACACTCGCCAATGTTAGAGGCCCCAATACATGTCAACTTCACATGCCTGTCACTCTGCTGGGCTGTCAAAATTTACCACATCACCAAAATGTTGAGGTGGCATGCCAGCGCCCCCAGCCGCTGCACACGAGGAGACAGGGGAGACGACAAAGGCTGGCTACCCGAAGGAGCACTTTGGACACGGACATGAGGTGCGCACTCCTTGGTCTAGCGGACCGCCTTTCAGTCCTTCGAGGTGCACACATGTGTTGGCAGTTGACACGCCCTGGGTGCCTCAGGCGCGGGTCGAGGCTGGTAAGAAGGGCGGCCACATCTCAGGCGCGGCCTGATGCTGATGCATGCGTATATGCCCTGTTCCTCACAGTCCAGGCTTGCTGGCACGTGCATTGCATAAGACTAGTGCACACAGAGCACCCAGTTAGCACTTTGTCGAACATATGGTGGCAGGCTCTGCAGCTTGCACTGCAGACCGCCTGCTGTACTGCCTGGCAGAGCCGCTGTTTCAGCTGAAGTCAACCTGAGGTTTGTCACTGCGAACTTGAGATGCATGAGTGCCAGTTGGCTGCATGCAACTATTGTACTAATGATGCAATTGCTCTAGCAGCCGAGCGCTCGGAGGAGGCGCGCAAGGAGACCGCGCGCAAGGCGCGCCGCCCTCGCGTCGCATGCAGCCTGTCCTGCATGCCCGCTGTCGCCTCATTGATCAGACTGGGCTGAATCTAAGCATGGCGCAGGCGGCGCGCACGCGCGCAGAGCTGTATGGTGCGCCTCTACGCGCTGCAAACAGCAGCGAGCTTGGCCTGCCTGGCATGCAGCCAGACCAGGAAGGTGCGCGGCTGTGCTGGCTGACGCCGCCGGTGCATGCAGGCGACCACCTCGACAAGGCAGATCCTGACAAGGACGACCTCTTGGACGTCAAGACCACCCTGTAAGGGCCTCGAGCAGGCCAGGGATGCAGCAGTCCTCCCCGTGTGTCTTGATTGGCTGCCAAAGCGAGCTGAAGCGTGCAGGTCTAGGACAGCGAGTGTGAGCCTGTGATGGTGCACGTAGGAGTGCGTGCACCCCCTGTTTTTTGCATTGTGTGGGAACTATGGCAGGTCAAGGGTGTGGGGTTTCTTTTTTAGTCATGTGCGAGTGCCATTGCTGCAAAAACGGGAGCCTGCCACCCCTCTCTTGCCTCTGTGCCATCATTGCTTAGGCGTTCAAGACTTTTGTGCTGCTTGGTAAAATGGCATCCGGCCCCATGAAGCCCATCTTTCCAGAGTCCCTTACACAGCTGCAAGAGGCGGACCCCGAGGTCTATGGCATCATCGAGGACGAGAAGGACCGGCAGTGGTGCGCCCCTGAGGCCGCCAGACAGGCGGCTTCCCCGGCGTGACCGGTTTGAAAGGTGATCGGGAGGGCGTGGCTTTGTGCTCGGACCGGGCGCCAACATCCGCCCTGCAACGTGCAGGAAGGGCATCGAGCTCATCGCCAGCGAGAACTTCACGTCCATGCCCGTTATGGAGGCCCTGGGCAGCTGCTTCACAAACAAGTATTCTGAGGGCCAGCCCGGCGCGCGCTACTATGGCGGCAACACCAACGTGGACCGGATTGAGCTGCTGTGCCAGCGCCGCGCTTTGGAGGCTTTCCACCTGAGCGACAAGGAGTGGGGCGTGAATGTGCAGCCATACTCTGGCAGGCGCGCCCTCACGCCTGCAGCCCTCGCGGCAAGCCATATATCACAAGTTGAGTTGCAGTACGGTCTCTATCTTGTGTGCTGCGCGCTCAGCGGCACCAGCGCGTAAAGACGGCGCTTGCGCTCTATCTTGTGCATAGCAGCCTCAATCAGCTCCGTCCTGAGCTCACAGAGGCTGTAACGAGGCAAGCACAAGGCTCCTGACTGGTGATGGAACATGCCGCCTTGATACAAAACGCGTGTTTGTGCGGGCACCTCGTTGGTCTGGGCGTGCTATACTCAAGTTCTGTGTAGCAGCTCAGCTCTTCTTCCAGTAGCGCTGAGGCTAGGGAGTCCACGCCACCAAAGGAGGCACGCCACTGCTGAGGCCTGCACACGACCACATGGTTGCGAGGCGGCAACCACTGAGGCACAGGCGCGCCATAGCTGCACGGACACCGCCCTTTGCAGCCTGACGCGCCGGCGCGCCGCGCAGCCCCGCCAACTTCGCGGTGTACACCGCGCTGCTCAACCCGCACGACCGGATCATGGGCCTGGACCTGCCCAGCGGCGGCCACCTCACGCACGGCTACTACACCGCCAACGGCAAGAAGATCAGCGCCACCTCCATCTTCTTCGAGTCGCTGCCCTACAAGCTCAACCCTGAGGTGCGCGGCGGCGGGCCCTGTGCGGGCGCTGTGCGGGCGCCTGCCGTGTGCATGCTGCCGCAGCCGCCCCGCTGCAGCCGAGGAGGTGCCGTGCCACGTGCGGAGACTGGCGGACCCCCGTGCATGCTGCAGTGAAAGCCACCGCCAGGGAGCAGTGTGTATACAACAGCGGTCTATGGGCCTAGGGTGCAGCCCTTGAGCCAGCTGCGTGGGGTAGAGAGTATGTAGCTATCAACGGGACGGCAGCCAAAGCTCAATGAAGTGACTGCAGACGCCAGCCATAACTCAATGAAGTGAGCACCCGGTGAGGAGCGCCCCCACGAGTGGGCTTCGTGACCATTACCGCCCGCCTGGTCCCGCCTAACGGCGTTTGCGCGCGTGCGGCCCTGCCAGACGGGCTACATCGACTACGACAAGCTGGAGGAGAAGGCGCTGGACTTCCGGCCGAAGATGATCATCTGCGGCGGCAGCGCGTACCCGCGCGAGTGGGACTACAAGCGCCTGTACACGATCGCCAGCAAGATCGGCGCGCTGCTGATGTGCGACATGGCGCACTACAGGCGCGAGTTCCCTCTCTCTTTCCCTCTCTGCCCCGCCGCCGCGCCGGCCCCGGCGTGAAGCCCCAGCGCAGCCAGCGAGCGCCGTCCTTGTGGTGAGCTGACGACCAGTGGCGTGCGGCGCGCGCAGCGGCCTGGTGGCGGCGCAGGAGCTGGCGCAGCCATTTGAGTACTGCGACGTGGTGACGACCACCACGCACAAGTCGCTGCGCGGGCCGCGCGCCGGCATGATCTTCTTCCGCGTGGTGCGCGCGCGCGGCCGCGCCCGGGCGCCGCGCCCCCCGCACATGCCTGTGTGGCGTACCGTGCACATGGACATGCTTGTGTCAGCACTGAGGGCTGCCCAGGCTGCCACCCCCGTGCATGTGCATGAGGCCTTGTAGAGAGCTAGTCTGGAAGGTAGAGAGTTGGTCGTAGTGAAATTGCGCCAAGGCAGCTGGAAACTCCGCTGCCGCACCGCTTCAACGAAGGCTGGGCGGGGTGGTAGGGCATGCCGGGCGCGCTGAGGGCGCGGCGCGCGCGGCGCAGGGCCCCAAGGGCGCGCGGCGCAACAAGGCGGAGAAGGAGGACACGGCGTACGACTTCAAGGACCGCATCAACTTCAGCGTGTTCCCGTCGCTGCAGGGCGGCCCGCACAACCACCAGGCGCGCGCGGCCCGCAGCGCGGCCGGCGCGCGCCCTGGTTGGCCTCGCCTGATGCGTGCGCGCCAGGCGGGGGCCCAGGCGTCCCAGGGCGGTGTTGCCGTCAGTGTCAGCCCTGATGCCGAGGCAGCCCAGCACACGGGCATACAGGAAGGAGCGGACCGACGCGGGGTACCCAGGCTCACCGCTTGCGCGCGCTGGGCAAAGCTGGGTGCTCTCGCCGTGCACTGGCGCGAGCCCGGCGTGTCGGCGCCGCGCGATTGACCGGGTCGTCCGCGCGCAGATTGCGGCGCTGGCGGTGGCGCTCAAGTACGCGGCCTCTCCCGAATTCAAGGCGTACGCGAAGCAGGTGCGGCCGCCCACCCCCTGCGTCTTACACGCGTGGAGACTGCGCCGCGGCCGCTCAGCATGGTTTGTCTCGGCAGTGTATGCAGGGCGCGCGCGCGAGTGCACCCACAGGAGCGGCACCGCCATGCTGCACATGCTGAGCATAAACCGCAGCTGTGCCGCCCGCATCTGCTGTGTTTGCTCGCCTGCCAGCCACTGCTGATGGGCGCGGCGGGGCGGCGCGCGGCAGATCCGCGCCAACGCGGTCGCGGTCGGCGCCGCGCTGACCAAGCGCGGCTACAAGCTGGTCACCGGCGGCACCGACAACCACCTCGTCCTCTGGGACCTGCGCCCGGAGGTGCGTGGATAGGGTAGGGTATTTGGTAGGGTTAGGGCTATCCCTAAGACAACCCTAAGGCAGGGCTGTCTCCAACCGTGCCTGGCCAGCGCGGGCGTGCCTGCGCATGCGTTCTCTGTCCTGCTTCCTCCTGTGTCGTGCAGCTGTACATGTGAGCGTAAGAACTGCTTGCCCAACCGCTTTGCTGGCCTCTGGCCGTGCAATACCCACGTCTTGTCTAGGTAGGAGAGCTTCAGCATGTCCATGTGCTTGACCGCAGCATCTGGGCTCATGTCAGTTTCTGTGACGGGTGTGTCCTGATGGCAGGCGCAGCGGCGCGGGGAGTGGGAGGAGACTCCTGTCAGTTCCTGTGTGGGGAGTGGGAGGAGGGACGCGCGTTGCGCCGCACACCGCCGCGCGGCGGACGCTGCGCCGCATGCGCTCACGCCCCGGCGCGCGGCGGCGCGCGCGCGCAGGGCATCAACGGCAACAAGATGGAGAAGGCGTGCGACCTGTGCCACATCACGCTGAACAAGAACGCGGTGGTGGGCGACGTGTCGGCGCTCGCGCCGGGCGGCGTGCGCGTCGGCGCGCCGGCCATGACCTCGCGCGGCCTGGTGGAGGCGGACTTCAAGGTCATCGCGGACTTCCTGCACGAGCTCGTGCAGCTCTGCCTGGACGTGCAGAAGCAGACCGGCAAGCTGTACAAGGACTTTGAGAAGTGCGGCCCTGGCATCGCGTATAACCTATCGCGTATAACCTGTAAGCTATCGCGTATAAACTATCGCGTATAACCTACGTATAACGCCCGAAAACCGGCAGCAGGTGTTGGGCGCAGGTCCTGCGTGGGCACCAGCGCAGCATAGGATGATTGCTGGTCCCATGCATCCTCTGTTTGGCGTATAGCCGCTTCCACCTCATTGGCGACCTGCTGCCTGCGCATGCGTCGGACAGCGCAGGGCGCTGCTCCACCCACGCTTTGGGGCGCGCTCGCCGCGTGCGCATGCCGGGGGCCATGCTGCTTGCAGGTACCACAGGTGGCACCCTACCATGACGCGACTCGACCGCACGCTGCCGCTGTCTGCGCACGGCCGGGGCGCGCCTGGCCAGATGCGCCTCGGCCCAACACGCGCGGCCTCCCACCGGCGTCCATCACGATGACAACATCAGAATCCTGTCGCGTGGAGCACGATGTCAGAAAGGTGCCCTTACCAATATCACACAGGCACTGGGTCAGGCATGTCGCGTCATGAAGCAGGCACGCGCATGAACTCTGACGCAGGGCAGCGCTTGGGAAGCGCCAACGCAAAAACGTCCAGAGCGCTCGGTCGTCTGTCGCACAGGCAGGAGCTCAGCAGACGGAAGGCACACCGCAGGCTCTGCAGACATGCGCGGGGGCTCGCACTGCAAGCACTGGCTGTGCCGCGCCTGCAGGATCAGGGGCTGGCTGACGCGCAACGCCAGGCTCAGGCTGCCTGCGGCGTCCTCCACGGTCATGTGGCTCCTGCCCTTTGAGCGCAGGCGGTGCAGCCGCCGCCGGCGCAGCAGGCACAGCAGCAGCAGGACGGCGAGCAGCAGCCCTGCAAGTGCGCCAACCAAGACGCCCAGGACCCGTCCGAGGTCCGCCTGGGGGCTGCCTGCATGGCTGCATCGTCAGGCATCACATGCACGACATCAGAACCATTTATGCTGGTGTTTCGGGGTGCTCATTCGGTCATGTGGGACCGGCCTGGCCTAAGGACTGAGTCTATAACCCCGACCGCTTTGCACTTTCACCGAGCAAAGGTCTAGCAATCCTTGTAACTCTACCTCTATGCGAGTATATTTGTGTTAATGAGAGACATGGCGGTGCCAACTAGACAAGCGATGCCAACTAGACAAGCGATGTCATTTTGCTGGCTGAGGGCAGAACAGTCAGCAACAAGACTTGCTCTGAGATGACATCGATATGCTTGCATGGCTTGAAGCGCAAGGCCGCTGGGGTTCACGGAAACAACGTGTCCATGTGCAGCCTTACTCTTAAGAGCGCTCAATGTTACATGCGCACACCCGCATTGCGCTTACCTGGCCGCGTGATAGGCGCGCTGGAGGTCCACTGGTTGGGGAGCGCCACCTGCAGCTTCGCGTCTTCACGACCAAGCGGTTGGTGCAGGAGAACGCATGTGCCCCTGCGATCAGGCACAAGCTGCTCAGCAAATGGGGACAGGTCTGCCCACTCTGCCAGCGAAGCAGGGTCCCAAACTTCTGCCATTCGACCAGTAGCACGGTGGATGGCGTCTTATGGTCATGACCGGGAAATTCCTCAACTATGCTACTCTGCTACTCACAAGGCCAAGAACTAAAAGCTATGTATGCAGCAATGCAACAATATGCATGGTCACTCGCAGCAGAGAAGCCATGCGCATACCAAGCGCATTGCGTGGATGAACGAATCAAGCACAGTCACTTGCTCATGCCAGTTGTGTTGAGCAGGCCTAGCAGGGGCGACGCACTGAGGCCAGGCTGTGAGGTGATTGCATAGCGCGCTGGAGTCGTAGCCCAAACGCTCCGTTGTGTCAATGCAATCACTGCCACAGCCGGTGGCAAGCCCGCAGTATGACCAGTACGTGCACTGCGCGCGTACCGCCACATCGCGCCAAAAGGCCCATGCTGAGTGCGATGCAGGACAGCCTGCTGCAAAATGAGATGCAGGCGGCTGCCATGTGTAGAGCGAGCTCGCACATTTCCTGTCGCCTTGCACTGGATGCAGCACTCGTAGCTGTCGCGGAACTTGGGCATGCTCATCAGTGCCCGTCGCTGGCGCGTGCGCTCGCCAAACCCCACGAAAGCTTCACTGGTGACCTGCAACCCCCTCGCAGCGTATTGCTTGGCTTTCAGTGAGGCTCGGCAGCTAACTACCAAAGCAGCACTGCACACTTAGCTGCGGCATGCATGAGCTGTCTCGCTTAAAGCGTGTGGTCAGAGGGTTTTGGTTACCCAGTGCCATGTGTACATTGCTGGGCAAATGCTTGCAGACAAGCCATGAGCTGCTCTTGCGGTAGCAGCCTGGACACCCTAGCGTGCCCAGCATGATCTTCATAGCAAGCGCGCCCTAAGCAAAGTGGTGCGCTCGCAGACTGTTGTCACTACCAACACGATACCTAAAGCCCTGCAAGGCTGTGACGGGAGATGCAGGGGCTGTACCTCATACTGTCCAAGAGCGCTGACACAGGCGTCTAATGGTGGTGAGCAAGCAGGGCAGGCTGCGGTGGCTGGCTGCCTGCCCTGCAGCAGGCCCTGCAGCATAAAGCTGCGTATCAACCGCGCGCCACTGCCAATGCCAGCGCATGACTTTGCTCTTCGACCCTGGCCTCTATAGCACTAACAGAAAGACATCCTACAAAGCGTAGCAGAGTGATGCACAGTAGACATCAAGCTGTACAGACAAAAAGACAAAAAATAAGGTGTGGCGACTGACAGGCGTTCGGTGCTCAGGTGAGAGGCGCTGTGCAAAAGTTTGCTTCATGCTGCACGCCTACGCACCTCAGTGTAGTTAACACTGCTGTTGCCAGTCCATGAGTCCTTCTTGACGTACAGAACGGCCTGAGGCGACATAGTGAGGTGGGCAGCCAGGTCCAGGTGGGCTTCGTTGCCGCGGGTCTTGTAGATGGCTGCTGGCTGGTGGCTGTAAGATGCAAAGCCGTCGTAGTACAGGGCTAGCGCGTCGCATGTGCTGGAATTGCTGCAGTAGGACACCAGGTCCGCAGCACAGCCTTCGAGAACGCAGCCCCCCTGCCGCCCCATGCACTTGTGAGGCTGCTAGAGGAGACGAGTTGAGCTAGCACGTTGCCGGGGCAGGCTCTGCCCACGAGGCAGACGCCTGCCGCACATGCAAAATTCCACCGGACTCTGAAGTTGGTGTATTCTACACGTTTGCCAGCGCTCCTGCTAGAAAGGTATGATATGTCCAGCTTATTTGATGACAAGAGGCTCAGAACTTCTGAGTCAGAAGATGACATTCAGCATCACAGGCTGCTTAAGAAGTCTCAGGGCGTGCAGCCGTTAACGCTACGATCTTACCATGTCTCAGGTATGCGCACGCAACACGCATGCAGCTGGCAAGGCACAGATGCAGCCCCGGTTGCCGACCTACCCTGCCAGAAAAGGAAGTCGGGAGCTCACCTGACTCGACTGTCGCGTATACAGACAAGTCTGATTAGGGCAGCCTTTCCAGTCGTAGTGTTGTGACATTTCAACGCCTGGAAAGACATCATAGCTGGGCGCAGCCAGGATGCTGTTGCTCACATCCTGCAGCAGCATCCCACCTGCGCAAGCCGCACTGCTGACATCGGTGGCCACTGCAAGCAGAGGCGCTCAAGGGCGGCTCACAAACATGCCGCCCTGCAGGATGGATCAGAGGCGAATGAGAACTGCACTGTGACAGTGTGCGCAGCATCTGCAACCGGATGTCGCATATACGCTTGCCTGCAGTCGTTGACCTATACCCAGGTGAGCAGGGTGATGCCCTGCATGCTGGCGAGCAAAGGAGGAGCACAATGCAAAGTGGCGCTCAACCTGCTCCCGCGCGCGAGCCAGGTCCTGGCGGCCAGAGGCGTAGCAGGCTGGCGCACATCTTTTCACATTATCCCATGCTTTCTGTAAAGCTCCAAGCGCATGCGCTTGGCCTTGGCCCAGCAGGCAGCTTGTCAGGCTGCAGCAAGCCGGGCTGCGCACCGGTCCAGTATGCCAGGGATTCCAGGTTCTTTCGGCGGTCCTGGCCCCAGTAACCGGGGGACACATCCTGGCCTGTGGGTAAGTACCACGCGTTGAGCAGCACGCAGTCGCCCGAGGTCATGACTGTCCACTGCGGCGGGTCCGAGACGTCGCTCGGCAGCGTGCAGCTGCCACCAGGGCTGCAGAAGGTCCAGACATGGCACATGGCAGCCGCGCCGCCCGTGCCCACAGCGCCAGCCCCGGTGCTGTTGCGGTCGTTGAACTTGCGGCACTCCGCGCAGCATGCAGCAACGCTGTCGACCTTGTGGATCGTGGCCAGCGGCTGGTATGCCTGGTCGTAGTATATGGAGTGGTTCTCGGCCACGCATGACAGTCCGCTCCCGGCTGCGCCGCGGCAGCCAGGGGTCAGAGCCTCTCAGCAGCACAGCCTTTGCTGGCCAACAGCGCTGGTCAGGCATGCAGGGTCTGCATGCCATCTGCTGAGCAGCCTCAGGCTGCACTGCAGGTGTGCAGCACGCACGGACGCAGTGGTAAACAGCATGGGCACCTCAGGTGCAGGGCTCGGGCACGTGCATTCACTGTACTGCCTCCGTGGAGGCAGGATATCTCTGCTACAACTGTGAGTATACAATCAGGCAAAATGTGCTGCATGAGCATCCACTAATGGCGTGTCAAGGTTGTAACTGGGGCACTGGAGCCCAAGAGCAAGCCTGTGGCACTCTCGCTGGACTTGTGTCACCCGCCGCGTGCACAACACTGATGAAAGTGTCCAGCAGTGGGATGCCGGTAAGTGGTCCCCTCAGTGACACACAACCGCAAATCACCTGCAGTAGCAAGCAAGCAGACACGTCCGCGGGGACTGTGCTATGCGCGCAAACCAAACAGCTGTGCGAGGCATGCTGTCGCCGACCTGGTCCATCCAGAAAAAGAAGCATAAAACGCCACACAGAGGAGGCCCGTACCGATCAGGCTCAGGGCTGGCTTGGGGAAGGGCAGCACCGCCGCCTGCATTCAGCACTCGCTGGTACAGGAGCGCGTCCATCTGTGTGGGGCAGCGTGACGCACGGCGGTGCAGCAAAGCGCGGCAGGGCAGCAGCAACAGCAAAACAGTAGAGAAGCAGCCTAGGCAACACGGCGTATGCTTAGTTTTAACTCAACTCAGGTCCCGTGCGTGCCTGCGCCGCTGCGTGTGCCAAAACCAGTGTAAGTGCCCAAGCGAGCGTGCAACGGCGCATTAAATGGTGCGCTGTGGCAGGGCTAGAGCGCGGTCTAAACCATTGCAGGACTGCTCAGTGAACAAGTGCGTGTTGTGCTCACAGACGGAAGACCGACACTGTAAAATGCACGCAGGAGCGTAAGCTCGTTTCTTACGACGTACATCAAGGCTCAAGTGTACGACGGGCCTGTTCTTATGGTCCTTCAGCGCAGGGCTCTGCTAGCGACTCTCGGAGTTTAAACCCTGCTTGCTTATGTAGGGGACCCCACCGTGGCACTCTGTTCGAGTATCGCACTGCATGGACATATTGTTCAATGAACATGCAGGTTGGCACATGCATCACATGGCGGGGCAGAGCCAGAGTTGATGCGCAAAGAATTGCATGTCATGAGGCCGCCTATGCCAAGACACCAGATTACGGCAAGGTGCTGTGTCAGCGTACTGTAAGCTTACTGCACTCACCGTGCATGTTCTTGGCCAACAGTTGCAGAAGCGTGGCAACTGACCCTACGCCAGCTGCATATGGAGTTGGTGATTCAATCATGGAAATGCCCCCGCTTCTAGCAGAGGAACATCCTGTTATCTTCACAACCTGGATGAGTATACAGGCATGCAGTGCGCCGCAGCAAGCTCGTACTATGGCCTACAGCAGCTGCTTTCAAGGACGCAAGGGGCCCTGTCGCGACGGCAGCCCCGGCGCACAGCGCGGGGCGCTCTGTTGGCAGGCGCAGTGCTGAGCATGATATGCATGCACAAGCTCTGCGCCAACGTTGAGCGGTGATGCTGCAGGGCCTCCCGAGGGTTTCAGCCCCCGGCCCTACAGCAGCTCCACCTGCGCCAGCCAGGGGATGGCAGCGGCGGTCGCGGCGCCGCGCAGCGCGAGCGCCGCGTCGGCCGGCGCGACGTTGAGCGCGAGCCGCATCCGCAGCCGCCGGCCGCCCGCGTCGACGAGCAGCACGCGCTGCGCGCCCAGGCGCGCAGCCGCGGCGACCACGTTGCCGGGCTCGGGCGGCGGCTCGCCGCGCGCCGCCGCCAGCGCGCGCAGCCGCGCGGCCACGTCCTCCAGGTACGCCTCCGCGCGGCCTGCACAGGTGGGGGTTAAGGGTAGGGTGGCATGCGCTAGGGTAGGGCAGCGCACGCCCCCAATCTCAGAGTCCGGACGTGCCGCTCTGAGCAGCTCAAGCGCTGCTACCCTGGGTGGTCGGGCGCATGGCAGCCACGGCGCTGCCGGACGCTCAGGGCGGCGCAGGCAGCCACTGCCGCGGTCAGCAGCCGGTGCCGCCACGCGCCAACGATCCCCAGCGCTTGCGGAGCGGCCAGGACCACGCGAGCAAGCATCGCTGGTGCGCGACACAGAGTGCGCACGCCACGCGCGCCGCTGGCGCAACTCCAGCCGCTCGCACAGGACCCGCTCATGCACCGGTGCAAGACGCAAGACGCTGCGGAGCGCGCGGTCACCGCTGGCGCGCATCTCCGGCAGCAGCGCCCACGAGCAGCAGCTTGCAACGTGCATCGCGCTGAGTAGGGTTAGGGTGAGGCTCACCGCTGGCGCGCATCTCCAGCAGCAGCGCCGCGAGCAGCAGCTTGTCCAGGCGGCACGCGCGCGCCAGCAGCTGCATGTGCACCGCGCTGAACATCTCCTGCACAGCCGCGTCCACGTGCCGCATCTCCACCGCGCCGCTGCTTGCGCGCGCGCCTGCAGCGCCGCTGCAGGCTTGAGTTGCCCTGTTCTCATTGTTACAGACGCGCGCGCTTCTCTGCTTCCGTGGGCATGCTGATCTCAGTCATAGCAAGGACCTGCGCCATCTCAAGGTTTGGCGCGTGCTCGGCCGTGTCTGCGCGGGCCTCCCGACGTCCCACTTACACCTGCAAAAGCTGCTCAGCCTGCCCGTTGCCGCCCACATGCGCAGGCTCCAGCCGCTGGCTGCCCGCGCGCTGCGCTGCAGGCGCACCGCTGGGCGCGGGCGCGCCGCCGCCGGCCGGCGCGGCGGCCGCGGCGGCGGCCGCGGCGGCCTCCTCGGCGGCCACCTCGGCGCCCCGGCGGCACAGCTCGAGCACGCGCCGCACGTCCCCCGACACGGCCGCGACCTGCCGCGTGGGACGGCGGGTGGGTGCCCCGCGCTCAATCGCTTCCAGCACCCTGGGAGACTCTGCCAAGCGGAAATTGATTGCTGAGCGTGGCTGCCGCTTGCTCAGATCGAGCGCTTGCACGTCCGCGGCGCAGCCCGAGGGCTGCACGGCACGAGCTGCGCAGCGCGCCGCGCTGCGCCCAACGAGCTCGGTACGGCGTACAAAGCACGGCAGGGCTGCACAGAAGCTGTTCCCCAAGCTGGCCAGCTGCGTGGGCGGCCAGGCGGGCGCGCGCGCAAGCGGCGCGCGGCACCTTGCGCGCCGCATACTCGATGCTAGGGTTAGGTTCGAGCGGGCATGCGCGCGAGCGGCGGGCGGCACCTTGCGCGCCGCGTACTCGATGGCGCGCGGGTTGAATGCGCCGGCCGCGCCCGCGTCCGCCAGGCGCGCCAGCACAATCTCCTTGAGCTGCTCGCGGCTGTACGGCTGGAAGACCAGCCGCCGCCCGCCTAGCCGTGACCTGCGCAGCGAGCGCGCAGCGGGCCTCGCGCGGTCCAGCGCTGGAAACCGGACATGGTTGCCTACCCGCGGTATGCGCAACAGCCCAGGTCTCCGGACTCTCCGGCGTCACGGGCAAGCTGGTGGCTCGGCGCAGGCGCAGGTTCCCGTCTGAGGAGCTGCTTTTCAGGGTCAGGGGCCGGCCGGGCGGCGGCGACGGCGGGCGCGCACGCGATGCGCGGCAGCAGGCGCTCGGGCAGGTCGAGCGTGTTGGCAATGCCCAGCACCGCCAGCGCCGCGCCCGGCCGCGTGGGCCACTCGAACAGGTTGTACAGCACCTGCGCGCCCGGCGCACCGCTCGCGGGCGTGCAGAGGCCGAGCGGCCCCGCAGGCCCCCGCGGATCCCCGGCAGGCCCGCGCCCGTGCACATGGGCAGCGGCGCAGGCGCGCAAGCTGCAGGGCGCGGCTCGCGATCCTGCAGTTGCGTCTTGACAAGGCCCCACCGTCGGATCGAGCATGGCAGGCGCGCGCGCTGGGGACCATCTCGCCGTATGATCAAGCATGGCAGGCGCGCGCGCCAGGGACCATCAGGAGTGGGATAGGGCGCCCCGCACGGGGGCTAGGGCTGCGGCGCGCGCGCGCACCGACTGCTTGCGCGTGACCAGCAGGTCCATCTCGTCGACCAGCAGCACGGTCACGCGCGGGCCGGCGCCGCCGCCGCCGCGCGCGCCGCCCGCGGCGCCGCCGCCACCGAACATGGCCTCCAGCGCGGCCAGCGCGGCCGGCGGGCTCGCGCGCGCGCCGGTCAGCGCCTGTGCGCGGCCAGGCCGCTCAGGCCGCCGCGCGCCCGGGCGCGGCGCCGTGCTGACCAGCGTGAAAGGCGCCGCTGAGGGTCGCCGCGCCCGCGCGCGCGCGCGCGCGGGCCAACAGCCTGCAAGCAAGCTGTGTGGCGCGCGAAGGAAACGGCGGAGGCTTCCATGATGACATGGATCCTTCTCTTTGCGTCTTGGGCCTTCTCAGTGACGTCCATCATGTAATGGCAAGGCACAGACAGACCCTGCGCCTGGGGGCTGACAAAGGTGGCCCTCTTTGCATGCCCAGCGGCCTCTGATCCCCAAAGCAGGGGGAATTACTACGCCACAGGCTGCCCCCTGGGCCGCGCCTCGAGCAGCGCGCTGTAGGCGTGCTGCGGCGACGGCAGCCGCAGCGCGTTCAGCTCCACGAAGCGGAAAGCGGGCGACGCGCCCGCGGCCGCGCGGCGCCGCAGCGCGCGCACGACCTCCAGCGCGGCCGCCGTCTTGCCGGTGCCGGGCACGCCGCTGACGTACAGGCACTGGCCAAGGCAGCCCGCGCCTGCGCGCCCGGTGCCGCAGCGTGAGCGCCCGCCGGACGCCTCAGCTCCCTTCACAACTGAGTAGCAAGCAAGAGCGCGGCTCCCCACCAGCTGACAAGGAAGTCGTTTATGCCCTGCGCGCTCTGCACCGCCGCCGAGCTTTGCGTGCACACCCTGCTGCTGGTACTCCGCGAAAGCCTCAGCATGGCTGTGCACGATGCAGGGCCTGCTAGACTCAAAGCTGTTAACGCTCGCAGCATGTTGTGCAAAGTACATTGCGGAGTCCTTCCGCTCTACCCTGCGCCAGTTACCCTATCCCTGGCCCGCGCGCGCGCTGCGACAGCCCGGCGCCGCGCCTGCCGCCACAGCCTCCTCCAGGAAGGCGGCCAGAGCGGCGCGCTCGGCGTCGCGGCAGGGCATGCTGCGCGGCGCGGCCGCCGGCGCCAGCGCGGCGGCCGCCGCGGCCAGGGGGCACCCCGCCGGGCCGCCGGCCCCGGCCGGCGGCACCTCCGCGGCGCCCAGCGCACCCAGCGCGCCGGCGCAGCGCGCCTCCGCCCACTCGCGGCCGCCCTGCGCGACAGAAACCCCGTGAGCCGGTTGACCCGTTCCATGCATGACAGGCGCATGGCTATGCACGCAAGCTGCTGGCCGGCTCCTTGCGCGCTCCCATACCCTGCTCGGTTCATGCGCCGCCGTCTGCGGACCGCGCCGGACCCGTCTGCTGGGCTCGACGCGCCTTGACGCGATATTCCTACTTGCTTGCAACAGACGTCTCCACACAAGGTGTGATTGCGGACTCGTCAGCACTGGCACTGGCGAGGCTGCCAGGCCATGATCGCTTACAGAAGCCAACAGCGACCATCCGTGGTAGGGCATGGTAGGGCACGGAGCGCAGGCCGGCGCCGCCCAAAGGCGCGGCGGACCTGCTTGCGCGGCCGCTTCTTCGCCTGGAAGCCAAACGCGGTGAGCGGCAGCGCGCGCGTCTTGACGCACGTGCGCGTGGCGGCCACCTGCGCGCGCGGGAACGTCCGGCCCGTCGAGCTGTGCGCTCGAGGAACACACAGCAGCCTGGCGCCGCGCCCCCCAGGACTGCGCACCCGGGCCCAGGCCGGCAGGCAGGGGGGCGGCCGGGAACGGCGCACAGAGCGGCTGCATGGCTGCTGCCCGACGCACGCCGCAGCGCAGGCCGGCTGGCCGCCCGCCCGCTTCATCGGCGCCTACAGCGGCCGCCTGCAGCGGCCGCAGCGGGCGCACCGGCTTGAACGCCTCGTCACCGCCGCCGCCGTCGTCATCGGAGGCGGCGTCGCTGCCGGAGCCGGCCGGCCAGTCGTCCGCGGGCGGCTCCGCCGGCCCCAGGCCCTCATCCTCGTCCAGGCGCTGGAACACCTGCGCGCGCGCGGACGCGGTGCTTCCCAACCCCAACCCATACCTCCCCGGGACATGCTGTGGGTGTGGAGCACCCAGGATGGGGCATGCGCTCAGCATGTGCCATGCGGCTCTGTGCGGCTCTGCGGGGCGACCCAGCGGCTGCCCCACTGCCCTCCCAAGGCTGGCCGCCGCGCGGAAGCTGGCGCCGCCTGGCGCGAGCGGGCAGCTCTGCCGCCCTCGTTCCCCGGGCGCATGCAGACGCAAGGCGAATGCTCTTGGGCGGCTGCCATGACCCGCTGTATCCATGCCATGGCCTCTCCGGTTCCCTGCAGTCAAGGCCCCAAGCGTTCCTTCGCAAGCACTTTGACATTCATGCCTGGCCGAAATCGCGCACGTAGCACTGAGTGGTCCTCATGCGCCACGCAGCGGCTCTGTGAGCTGGACCAGGGCGGGCGCCGCGCCCCTGGCGGCGCGCCAGCGGCCTCGGTCCCCGGGGCCGCGCGTGCCTGCGCAGCCTCATCGTAGAGGTAATCGCAGGTGAGCACGTCGTTGCTGGCGGGCGGCGCCTCGGCGTACGCGCGCCGCGACACCACCGGCGCCGGCCGCAGCAGGCACGCCGCCTCCGCCACGCCCGTCGCGCGGCCCAGGAACACCTCACGTGCGCCGTGGTGCCGCTGCGCGCCGCAGAGCCCCAGGGTAAGGGCGCGACGAAGCCAGGCAGGCGCCGGCGCTCCAGGCGCGGCACCAAGAACAGGTCCCCTGCCACCTAAACAAGGCCCCGCTGGTGGTTAAGCAAGCGCGCGCGCGCGGGGCGCGCCAGGCGCCCGTTGTGCAGCTCCTCCGGCCGCAGGAAGAAGCGCAGGTCGACCATGGCCGCCCCGGGCCTTACCCTACCATAACCCCAGCCTACCCCAGGGCGCGCCAGGCGCCCGGTGTGCAGCTCCTCCGGCCGCAGGAAGAAGCGCAGGTCGACCATGGCCGGCCCCGCGCCGCGCCGCCAGAAGCCCTCCACGCGCGCCAGGCCCAGCCGGCCGGCCAGCAGCTTCTCCACCGCGGTCAGCGGCCGCGGGCGCGGCGCCGGCGGCGCGCCCGCCGCGCACGCCGGGCACAGCCAGTCGCCCTGCGCGCGCGCCCTATCCTGGCTCCAGGCAGCGACCGGCGGGTCTGCCTCCGGCGCGCCGCCGCAGGCATTCGGTCGCCCCCCGCCGCGCGCGGCAGGCCTGCAGGCCGCCCCGGGGCCTAGCAAGCCGCGCGGTCCTCGCCGTGCAGTGGCCGGATGGCAGCGACGGCCACGGCGGCGCTCTGTTGCGCCACTTGAGGGTGGTGTCTACCCCCTGTCGTCACTCTGTGGCGCCAGCCGCGCGGCGGCCACGACGGCGGTGCACCTTGGGCACGGCGGGCAGCGGCGGGTCCAGGCAGTCCAGGTGGTAGCCGCGCAGGCAGCCGCCGCACTCCAGCATGGGCACCAGCGCCTCCCCCTCCGACGACCCGCCCTGTCCAGCCTTCTCCTCCCGCGCCGGCGCCGGCGCCGCGGCCGCGGCGCGCCGCCGGCCGTGCGTCGGGCCGGCGGCGGCCGTGGGCGGCCGCGCCGGCGGCGCGGCGCGCTCGACCTCACCGCAGACCTCGCAGGGCTCGTCCTCCTCATCGCTCTGCCGCGCGGGGCGGCGGTGCGGACTGCTGTGGCGACGGGTGTGGTGTGCGTGTGCAATGTGGTGTGTGTGGTGCACTGCTCACATGAAATGACCACCTGGCTGCCTGTATGAATAGCATCCATCCACTTGGACACGCCATGCGGGACATAGCATGTTGCACGACAGCATGAGCGGCCCGGTGGGTGGTTGAAGAGGGGCCGAGCCGCCATGCAGACACCTTTTCTATGCGGGCCTGCCTCAAGCTATGCGCCGTGAGGGGGCCGCACGTGGTACTCGCCGCCGTCCTCGGTGACCACAAACGCCGCGTCGCCCGGCCGGAACGCCACCCCGTCCGCCTCAAACTCGCGCAGGCGCCGCAGCGGGCCCGCGGCGGCGCGCGCGCCGGGCCCCGCACCGCCCTCGTCCCCAGTGGCGCCCGCCGCGGGCGGCTGCGGGCGCCCCGCCTGCGCCGCATGCCTGCCGGCGCCGCCCTGCCCCTGGCGGGCCCAGCGCGGCGGCGCGGCCACCGCAGGCAAATGCGACGGCGCAGCCGCGGCGGCCGCGGCCCCAGCCGCACGCACTGGCCGCTTGGCTGCAACGCCCCCGCCCGCGTGCGCGCTCGCCGCACGGCCAGCCGCGTCCTGCTTCGCGGCGCTCGCCGCGCGGTCACGGGCGGTGCCGCGCAGCTTCGCTGGAGGTGCTGCGCCTGCCCTGCCGCCAGGCGGCGCCGCTGGCGCACCGCCCTTGGAGAGCTCCTTCGCGTGCTCGCGGCGGTCGGCGTCAGGCCTGCCACGCGTGCGCCGCGCGGGCGCCGCGGGCGCGGCCCGAGCGCCCCCGCCCGGCCTCCCTGGCGCGGGCGCAGGGCGGGCGTCCTGCGACGCCCGCGCGGCTGGGCGGCGAGCCGCGCCTGCGGCTGCTGGCTCAGGCGCCTCACTGGCCGCCGCAGGGCCCCTGCTCGGGGCGCGCCGCGGGCGGGAGGGGGTGCGGCGCGCCGCTGCCGCGGCATCCGCCTGCGCGGCCGCGCGCTGCGCAGCGGCGGGTGCCGTCTTGCAGTCCTGCGTGCGCCAAGGTCCGCGATGTCAGCTGATGATGCGCGCGCGGGGGCGCCGGTCACTCTGGCAAACAGCTCTTTGCTGCGACGCGATTATGTTGCAAAGGAGGTGTGCTTCTCCCAGCCCGGGCTCGGCCCACCTGCGGCGTGCCACGCCTGCTCCTGCGCGAAAGGAATGTGCGCGTCAGCGGCACGTGCCCCAGCTCGTCCTTGCGCGGCGCCATTGGCTGCTAGGCGCGGCGCCGGCTGGCGCAGGCGGGCGGGGCAGGCAGTGCTGGGCTGTGTGGATCAGCACCAACTACATCTTGCCATCAAACATCTCAACTATTTGCGTTGAGCCATCTGGGCAGCAGTGCAGCCTCGTTATTCAGTTTTGCCAGCCACGATCGCGCACGAGAAATGGCAGGGAGGCTCTCCTACTGGCTGCTAAAAATTATATCGTACAAGGAAAATCTACCTGTTTTGGCTTGTGCTCGACTGCGAAGCAAGTCAGTTCGCTTCGCAGATCGACTTGTCAGCTCCTCCTCAGCACGCAGCTCAAGCCCCAGCCCCTCTCTGAAGGCTCGCACGTTCCCGCAATGCTGGCTGCAGGTGCCCGCAGCGTGCTCCGGCGTTGCTTGGCTTCCAACGCGCAGCCTGCTGGTGCGTTTGACCTATACTCCTGTCTGCAAGGGACATATGAGCACATCTGTCTTAAAGCACACAACCAGCCCTGAAAGATTCCAGCAGACCTCTATCTCTTTGCAAGCGTAACTGTTTACGCCAGTTTAAGTGCCTATACACACAGCCTGCTTCTTGGTTGCGCTCAGTGCGTGCATGCAGTTTGGTACTTGATGTGCCATCCGCGCAGGCGCGGCGGCGTGGCGCTCGTTCAGCGCCCAGGCGCCCGGCGAGGCGCCGCCCGTGCACCCGCCGCAGGACGATGCGGACACGCACGACGACTTTAAGCCCAAGTTCCAGCCGGAGCCGCGCGCCGGCGGCGGCATCGAGGACACCATCCGCGCCGACATCTCGCAGCACAAGGTCTTTGTGTACATGAAGGCGCGGCACAGCACCCAGGCACCTTTGTGCGCGCCAGGCAAGCCTGTTGCATGAGGATAGCCTGGCGATGGCCTTGCTGCGCCTCGTGTGGCCGTGCGAGCGCGAATGGTGAACGGTCGTGTCACACCTGGGCTTGCACACGTAGGGCAGCCCGGACGCGCCGCAGTGCGGCTTCAGCAACCAGGTCTGCCGCATACTGGACGCATACGGTGCGCTGCCTCCCGTGCACAGCACCTGCCAGATATGCCGCTTCCCTTGGCACCGCGCCAGCTGCGCCTGTCTGTGCCACCAGGGTCCCTTGTGCAGCATAGCCATGTCATGCATGTGTCATGTAGTTACACCATACGCTGAAGTTGTCAGGCTTGCACAGGCGTGGACTATGGCAGCCGCAACGTGCTCGCCGACCCGGACCTGCGCTCCGGCATCAAGGACTTCAGCAGCTGGCCCACCGTGCCGCAGGCGCGCCCGCCACCAGCCCTGGAACAGTCAGGCACTCAGTCGTGTGTAACAACACGCAGGCCCTTGACCCTGCCTGCCTGACCAGGGCGCAACCCCGCCCTGCTGTGTGCGCATGCAAGTAGCCATGTGTTCCGTCACCGCAGGCATGTTTCATGCAGGCATGCTGGCTGGGCAGCCCCCGCGGCATGCGCCGCGCATCGCGGGCCAGCGCCTGAACAGCATGCCCACGTGCGGCGGCGCAGGTGTATGTGGCAGGCGAGTTCATCGGCGGCGCGGACATCCTGTGGAAGATGCACGAGGACGGGCAGCTGTCGCAGGCGCTGCAGCCCGGCACGGGCGCTGCCAAGAGCACTGGGTAGGTGTTGGGCACGCGCCTGCCTCAGTGGAGGTGGGCTCGCAGTGGAGCCGGTGGATATGCGCCAAGCACGCCGCGTTGATCATGACAGGGTTTTGCAGTAATGCAAGGTGAGGGTGCTGCGCAGACCGCGGGCTTGGGACCCAGCTGCTGGCGTGTGCGCTGCAGGCCGGGACAGTGCTCACGTGAAGGTAGCTGACAGGTTTTATGCTCTCCATGTACTTGCATGTGTGTTGCAGGTGACAGCATTGTATCAGTACCGCAGGCCGCAGTGTCCAGCGCATTCGTCTTTGCCGCATACTGCGTCATAGGCCACATGGGGTCGCGTCAGGTTTGACACCCTTCAGCACGCAGACCTGCTGGGACCGATCGCGTGGGTCTGCTGTGTGTATACGGCTCACGCCCTGGTAGCTGTGGGCGAATTGTTGGAAAGGGCACCGCATGACCAGCTCCAGGTTGTAGGCAATCTCCATACATGCTGCTCCCGTGGCTGCGCCCACGCAGCACATTAGTTGTGACAGTGCTGACGGCGTCCACACACGAAAAGACAAAGCGCCGCATGCCATGGGCAGAAGCGTGGCAGCCATGCAGGCTGAGCGCCTAGGCTTTCAGGCAGGGTAGGGGCCTGGACCGGGGCATGCGCCCGCCTTTTAGATGCCCCCACCGTCAGCCTTACACAGGACACAGCGCGACACGTGCTTGCACCGTCGCATGCCACCTACCTGATCTCAGTCATCTTCATCACCGGCACTAGCACTTTCACTGTTTGCGCTAGCGCTATCACTGTCTTCGTCATGCACCGCAAAGCCCACGGCACGCAACGCGCCCCTAAAGCTCTGGCTGTCCTGCTGCCCCGCGCCTTGAACAATGCTGCCAAGCACGTGGAGCACGCCCACGCGATCCTGCTGCATCAGGGCGAGTACAAAGAACAGGAATGCCTGGCACGAAAGGCCACAGGCAGGGTACGATTTACTTAGGACCAGGTCCTCCAGGCAGGGGTGCGCGGCGGCAGCCGGAAAGCTCGGGCAGAACTGTACGCTGCAGTGATCAAAGCCCAGCCTGTGCAGGCTTGGGAAGCATGCCAGGTTGCCCAGGGCGCGGGCATCCAGGCTGCCTCCAATTTCCCCAGGTGCATAGTGCCGCCCGAGGCACAGGTACGTGAGCGCGGTGAGCGCGCTCACGCCCTCGGGCAGCCGCTCAAAGCAGCTGCCAGTCAGGTCGAGATTTACTAGGCGCGTCATGGCAAGGACGCACGCAGGCCAGGTTGGCAGGTCGCTCGACAGGGACAAGCTGTCTAAGAAAGGAAAGCAGGGCAGGCTCGCTACTGGGGCGAGGCGCCTTGTCCAGTGGACGAGGCGGCGCAGCCGCGGCAGCCGCCACAGGGACGGTGGGAGCACAGTCAGGCCGGAGCACTCAGCTACAGCCAATTTGGTCAGGGAAACCAGCGCGTCCATGCCTGGCAGCGCCTCCTCACCGTCGCGCGCAAACCCGCACTGTTCAAACATCAGGCACTCGAGCGCTGGCAGGCGCGCCCAGCCGGGCGTGCAGCGCAGGCTGTGGAGGTGCTTCAGGCTCAGGGATGTCAGCTGAACCAGGCGCGACATGCAGGCAGGCAGTGTAGCGCCCTCGCAGGCAATGTCCAGTGACAAGGTCAGCGTGCGCAGCCGCGACAGGCCGGCCAAGCCTGTGATCAGGTTTGACACGTTTGTTGTGGCCAAACCGCCGTGCGCGTCGGCCGCGCCCGACCTGATGGTCAGCGTGAGGTGCTCGAGCGCGCGCGCTTTGGCCAGATACTGCCAAAATGTCGCTGGCACCCGGTCCGTCAGCTTGTCAAACAGGTTGATAACCAGTTGCAGGTCGTGTAGGCACGAGCAGCGCCCTATGGCGCGCGCAGCCAGAGCCAGGAAGTCCTGGGCGGCTGCTACAGCAGCGCCTGGGGGCGGGCGCAGAGTCAGCCCGCTGACTGCGTCAAGCCCGCGGATCGACCTCAGCGAGGGCAGGCTTGTCAGCAAGGCTAAGAGCCGCTCGGCGTCCGAGTCGACCACGGCCAGGCCGTAGATGCACGTCACGGTGGGGCCTTGCGCCTGGAGCCACTGCCAGGCGCCAGCGCCGGCGGGCGCACCTGCGGCAGCCCGGGGGCTCTTTGCTCAGGACGCGCCTGGAGGGCCTTGCTTACTGTTGCAGTTAAGTGATGAGATGCGTCACTGGAACACAGGGAGAGCGTGGAGCGCACTCGGCCGTGCTTCACTGCACAGCAAAAACTCATTGGCACGGGCGGGGCAAGGAACGGACTAGGATGTCCCAGCGCCCGCCACAGCCTGCCCGTGATGTAAAAGTACAGCGTCGTCCAGAACGGCGCCTCGAGCGCCTCCTTAAACCGCCTGCCACTTGTGGCACGCGCCAACTCAGCTCGCAGAGCCTCTCGAGCGTTCTCCACTTGTCAACATGCAGTGCGCGCCTGCAGACTGTCCGCAACGTGAAGGCCTGTGTCCAGCCCCCGTGCCAATTTGAACACTGCTCGATGAGTTGGAGAGCGCACGCCTGCAGGACCTGCACATACTGGCCAGCGTTTATACACTGCAGGACGCATCCACTGCACTGTGAAGCGCAGCGGAGGCCAACACAGTTCCTCGTCAGGTACCTCTGCAGGAAGCTCGTCCAGGCGCACAGCCCTAGGCCGGGCGGCCACACCGGCGCTGGCCATGTGCACACTCAAGCTGCGCTGCGGCGTATGCTGCTCAAGGGCCTACAGGCGGCAATCCGCGGCTGTGGAAAGGCTGGATCAAGACGCCACTGTAGTAATGCTATCGCTACTAGACAAAGCTCGAGCTTCTTCAACCTGTTTTGTATTTCATGTGCACCGGTGGTACCACCTCGTTGGGCTGCAATGTTTATTGATATGCTGAGGCGCACTTGTCTTGTCCTTAGGTTGTCGGGATTGAAAACGGTGGGTGTGCCACTGGGTGTGCTGCTCAAGCGTCCTACTTGTGGGAGTGGCACTGCATGACTAACTTTCATGCTTCAACCATAGCAGCGCCCTCACTGACAGCGTCCTCGGCTCTGTGCCGTATGCCACGGGCGGCAGCATGGCAGCCTCACATGCCGACCGCCTAGGCTTACGGCAGGGTAGGGGCCTGAGCTGGGGCATGCGCCGCCTTTTGACGCCCCCACCAGGGGCCTTACACAGGACCGAGCGCGACACGTGCTTGCAACGGCGCATGCAACCTTCCTGATATCAGTCGTCTTCATCATTGGCACTTGCGCTAGCACTATCGCTGTCTTCATCATGCAGCGCAAAGCCCACGGCCTGCAATGCGCCCCTGAAGCTCTGGCTGTCCTGCTGCCCCGCGCCTTGCACGATGCTGCCAAGCCCATGCAGCAGCATGTCTGCGCGCCCCTGCTGCATCAGGGCGACTACGTAGACCAGGAACGCCCGGCACGATGGGCCACAGGCAGGGTATGACTTTATCAGCACCAGATGCTCCAGGCAGGGGTGCGCGACGGCAGGCGAAAAACTCGAATCAAACAGCACGCTGCAGTGATCAAAGCTTAGCCCGCACAGGTTTGGGAAGCATGCCAGGTCGCCCAGGGCGCGGACATCCAGGCTGCCTCCAACTTCCCCAGGTGCATAGTGCCGCCCGAGGCCCAGCCACGTGAGCGCGGTGAGCGCGCTCACGCCCTCGGGCAGCCGCTCAAAGCAGCTGCCAGTCAGATCAAGGTCTGCCAAGCGCGTCATGGCAAGGACGCACGCAGGCCAGGTCGGCAGGTTGCTCGACAGAGACAAGCTGTCTAAGAAAGGAAAGCAGGGCGCGGTAGCGGGCAGGCTCGCTACTGGGGCGAGGCGCCTCGTCCAGTGGAAGAGGCAGCGTAGCTGCGACAGCCGCCACAGGGACGTTGGCAGCACATGCAGGCCGGAGCACTCGGCAACACTCAGGCTGGTCAGGGACACCAACGAGTCCATGCCCGGCAGCGCGGCCTCGCCGTCGCCCGAAAACCCGCACCATTCAAAAGTCAGGCACTCTAGCGCCGGCAGGCGCGCCCAGCCGGGCGCGCAGCGCAGGCCGCGGAGGCGCTCCAGGCTCAGGGATGTCAGCTGAACCAGGCGCGACACGCAGGCAGGCAGCGTGGCGCCCTGGCAGGCAATGTCCAACGACAGGGTCAGCGTGCGCAGCCGCGACAGGCCCGCCAAGCCTGTGATCAGGTTTGACACGTTTGTTGTGGCCGAGCCGTCGTGCGCGTCGGCCGCGCCCGACCTGACGGTCAGCGTGAGGTGCTCGAGCGCGCGCGCTTTGGCCATGTACTGCCAAAACGTCGCTGGCACCCGGTCCGCCGGCTTGTCAGCCAGGTTGATAACCAAGTGCAGGTCCTGCAGGCACGAGCAGCGCCCTATGGCGCGCGCAGCTAGAGCCAGGAAGTCCTGGGCAGCTGCTAAAGCAGCGCCTGGAGGCGGGCGCAGAGTCAGCCCGCTGACTGAATAGAGCCCGCAGATTGACCTCAGCGCGGGCAGGCTCGTCAGCAAGGCCAAGAGCCGCTCGGCGTCCGCGTCGACCACGGCCAGGCCGCTGATGCACGTCACCTTGGGGCCTTGCTCCTGCAGCCACTGCCAGGCGCCAGCGCCGGCAGGCGCACCTGCGGCAGCCAGGGGGCTCGTGGTTCAGGACGCGCCAGGAGGGCCTGGGTTGCTGTAGCCCTGAAGTGTTGAGACGCGTCACTAGAACACAGGGAGAGCGTGGAGCGCACTCAGCTGTGCTTCACTGCACAGCAATGCGTTGATGGGCAGGGCAAGGAACGGACTGGGATGTGCCAGCGCCCGCCACAGCCTGCCCGTGATAAGCCGGTGCAGCGTCGTCCAGAACGGCGCCTCGAGCGCCTCCTTGAACAGCCTGTCAGTTGTGGCACGCGGCCAGTTCAGCTCGCGCAGCCTCTTGGCCATCCTTCCGCATGTCAACGTGCAGTGCGCGCCTGCAGACTGTCCGCAGCGTAAAGGCCTGTGTCCAGCCCCCGTGCCAGTGTGCAGTCTGCCCGATGAGTTGGAGCGCGCACGCCTGCAGGACCTGCACATACTGGCCAGCGTTTATACACTGCTTCCACTGCAGTGTGGAGCGCAGCGGGGGCCAACACAGGTCCTCGGCAGGTACCTCTGCAGGGAGCTCGTCCAGGCGCACAGCCCTTGGCCGAGCGGCCACACCAGCACTGGCCATGTGTGCGTTCAACTGCTGCGCTGCGGCGTATGCTGCTCAAGGGGCTACAGGCGGCGTTTGGCCTCACAAGTTGTGAGAAGAATAAAAACTGGTTCACCAGTTGTAGAGCTCTCTTGGACCAACCTGTCTTGTTTCGAAATGTGCACTGGTGGCACCACATTTTTGGGCTGCGTCCAGGTGCATATATGCAATGAATGTTAATTGACATGCTGAGGCGCACTTTGTCTCAGCCACCGCTCCCCGAGGTCCTCGCCTGTAGCCTCTGTTTCAAACGGGCCAGTAAGTGCACAACAGGTGCGCGCGATGAACGCGGGCAACCTGTTGCCGGCGTGCAGGTGTAGCAGCAGTGTCGCTGACTGCCTGCAGACTGCCTCCGCAGGCAGCGCAAGCCTGTGCTCCAGTCCTCCTACGTCAGCGTCTGAGCTGGTGCTCCACCCCATACGCACGTCTCCGCGCAGCAACAAAGTCAGCATAGGTCCACCGAGTGACCACACTCCGCGCCGCCCCTGGGGACCCCCAGCGCGCCAGCAGGGCCGCGCCGCCCCCCTGCCTCGCCCTGCACCGAGGCCGCCGCCAGCCGCCGGCGTCATGCCCGGGCCGCCTGAAAGCCCTGGCGCGCGAGCAGGGCCGCGCCGTAGGCCGCTTCGGCCTGCGGCGAGGCCACCACCGGCACGCCCAGCAGGCGCTGCCGGATGTCCGTCCACGCCGGGTTGCGCGCGCCGCCGCCCGCCGTGTACACCTGCGGGAGGGCTCACTTGCGGCTGCCGCGCCCCGCCATGCCTCTGGGTGTTGCCTGCACTCCTGCTTACGCGCAGATAGCTCACTGATGCCACGCAGCACGGCAAGCCTATACCCGCGTCGTGCGCTGTGAGGCGGGCGACGCGCAGGGCAGCCATGCACCAGGCAGCGCACAGCTCGCTGTCATGCGCCAGGCATGCACCTATTGCATTTCACCGAGCCCGCCGATGATCATGATCAGCCCGCTGATTATCACGACTTGCTCAAGTGCCTTAATGCCCCCAAGGAGCACCTTGGTGAGCGGGGTGGCGCCAAAGTCCGCCAGCACGGCATACGCCCGGGCCTCCACCGCTGCGATGCCCTCCAGCAGGCCCTGCCGGTCCGCACATGCGATGGGTGCCAGCGACAAACGCAGTGGTGGCATGCTGCTACGGCAGCGTTGCGCGTCTCCTCACGCCCTCCTGCCCACCCACTTTACCAAGACTCAGGATGCAGTTTGCAGCGTCGCCCGACCTCCCGTCAGGAGTTGTGAGTGTGGGGGTCGTGTCCACTGCAGATGCTGCCAACGCCCCTGCAACCGACCAGCGCGCACCCTCGCTGGGCGGCGGGGCTCAGGGCGGAGCGCAGTCACTGGGTCAGGGGTCACTGGCTGATGTGCGGCGTCGGCCAGCAGCGGCGAGGCGGCTACCCTACCCTGACCCAAGCCGCGCCTGCAGGAACGCGGCGTCGTCGGCCGGGCGCGGCTCCAGGCGCGGCGCGAGTGCGGGGTCGGCCACGGGGAAGCGCTCGCCGGGGCGCAGCAGCGGGTAGTAGTCCAGCCCGGTGGGCTCGCCGGGGCGCAGGCGCGGCGTGAGCGCCGCGAGCGCCGCGTCGTCGAAGTAGCGCCGCAGCACGGCGCCTCCCGTGTTGCTCGCGCCGCCTGGCGGTGCGCGCCCAGCGGCTTCAGCATGACAGCATCACTCTGCCGAATTTTCACAAGAAAGCCACTCGCGGTGTGCCCCGCATCCGTCGTGCGAGCTGCACATCGCACTCGACTGCCTCAGGAATTTTGCCAGGAATCTGACTGCCTCAAAAATCAAAGAGAGCGCGCACCAGCTAGCATGCCGGCTATTCCACCATTTGAGGCATAGGCCCCATGCAGGGCGCCCCTTGAAGCGGCCCGGCGCCAGGGTAGGGCAACCCTAGCCCCAAGACCGCACCCACGAGCCAGGCGTCGCCCAGGCGGTGGCTGTACACGCCGGTCGCCGCGTCGTCCACCCGCGCGCCGCTCAGCAGCTTGACCGCCAGCGTGGAGCCCAGCGACGTCACCGCCTCGCCCGGCCGCGCCACGCCCGCCGCCACAAACGCCGCCACGCTGTCTGCCGCGCCCGCGCCGTTGCTCGCACCGTGTGCCGCCGCCTTGAGCCCCACTCACTCCACCGTGCGTCCATGCTGAGGTGCAGGGTCCCAGTACAGCCCGCAGCCGTGATGCGCACGTTGTGCGCCCTTGGCTGGCAGTCTCCAAGGTGTCCGCCGGCTGGCGCCCTGCACACCCGGATGCACACGAGAGGCTGGGAAGGCGCCCCTGGGGCGCGCCGGTGGTGCCTGCGCAGACGAGGCAGGCCTCCGGCAGCCCGGTCGCCGCCGCGGCCGCGGGCGTAATCGTAGTGACAGGCGCGCCAGGCGCGCTCACCTCCGCCGGCAGCAGGCCTGCAAATGGCTGCCCGCCCGCCGCGTCAAGCGCCGGCGCGTCGCGCCACATGTGGGGCGTGTGCAACCTAGCCTGGCCGCGCTGACCCGAACAGGCAGTGGCTGTGCATGCAGGGGTGGGTGCATGGCGAATGTGGGCATGTGTAGCATGGCGCCCCTGCTGGCGCGGCTCAGTATGATTCATAGTCCGCATATCCATGCAAAGCTGCGGCTTTCGCACAGGACAGAAGACTGCTGGTCATTTCTTGTTTGGCAAACAGGTAGGCTCTGACAGGAATTAGTCAATAAAAGTGCGCACTACACTCATAAACGATTTGACCATACGCTGAACGGGAGTTCCACAGCTCGCGGCAGAGCCAGCCTCAGCCCTGAACAGCTGCAGCCCTGTCTACAGCAAGGATGAGCAGCAACCTGCCGTGAACACGTACATGGCAGTGTGTGCCTACTTCAGGGCCAGGCCGGGCGTCAGCGCACACCTGAAAGCTACAGCAAAATTGAGCAGCACTCTGCCTTGAACATGCGCATGGCAGGGTGCCCACTGCAGGCCAGGCCGGGCGCCAGCGCACACCTGGGAGGCGAGCCAGGCCGGGAAGGCCTGCGCAGCCGGGTCGTAGCCCAGCTTGAGGCAGTTGTTCCAGTCGCTGGCGGCCCAGCGGCCGTGCAGCAGCGCCGCCAGCCAGTCCGCCTGGTGCAGCAGCCGCGGCTGCCCGCCCGCGCGCGCCGCCTGGCGCGCAGGCGCGCCCTCCCTTGGCCTGTGCCCCTATGTGCGCTGGGCGCTCCGGGTCCGGCAGGCCTCGGCCAGGATCTCATTGTCCCTATGCTTCACAGGCATGGGGCATGAGGCATAGGATTAGCGAGCCAATCAGCCTTGTGGGGCTGCTCGCGAGCGCGTGGCCGGGCAGAATTGCGCCTGTGAGGCCGGCCCTGCCTGCCCACGCACGCTGCTTTAGGTGCCTGGTGCGCAGGAGGGCAGCGTTGCGTAACTAGGCTGGAGGCGCACCCGCTGCCAGACGCCCTCGGCGTCCCACGCGAGCAGCTTGCACAGCGTGGAGGATGCGGCGGTGGCGGTGTGCTGCGGCGGCGCCATCGCCCGCGCACGTGACGCCACCTCCGGGGCCTGACAGCAGCAATGCCCAGTGAGATAGAGCCAGCCTCCTACCCCCAGCAGCATGCCGATCACTCCCATTAAAGTTGCATGCAGGCTCCCTGCCTGGTCACAAGGGCATGCCGCTCGCCGTGCCACCTCATGCATACATATGCGTGCTTGGACTGTACGGCAGCCCATCAGCCCATGGCCAGCAAGCACATGGCATGCGGGTCAGGATCGATGCAAGGGCGGCCGCCAGAGGGCAGCACTGCCGCTGCAGCGCAGCGGCCTGTGCATCTGGCATGCTGAACTGGACCCCAGAAGCATGCTGCACCTGGCCTTCATTGTACAGCTTCGGTGGCGCCAGGCACGTGCCGCCGGCCGCGGCCGCGTTGGCGACGTCCACCAGCAGCGCCGTTGAGGATGTGCCGTCGAAGGCCAGCGCCGCAACAGTGCTGCGAACCTCGCCGCCTAGTGCGTCCAGGAGGGCGAACAGCGCCCTGAGAGGAGAGAGGGTTGCTGTTCAGCGCACCGCTCTCAGGAGAAACGCGCCCCGAGCGCTAATAATAAAATGCCTGCAACTGCACAGGCGAGTCTTACATACAGGTTTGCTCGAGGAGGTGTGACTGGATCATGTGAAGTGCTGCTTGGCAGGACCCGAGGAGCTGTAATTTGACAGGCGCCTTGTCTGCGGGGCCACACCGGTGCCAGGCCTTTGGCCAGTCTGCGGCCGCTTGGTCACCGTATCCTTGTTGCGTGCTGGCCACCACCTTCCCTGCCTCTGTGGCGCACGCAGTGCAGCAGCTGCGTAAGCATGTTGCCTTTCTGCAGTGTGTGAAGACATCAAGATGAGGCTCCTGACTCAGGAGCACAAGGTCACTCCTACCGTCTATGGCCATCGCACGTGCTCCGGAAGTGCCAAAGTCGAGGCCAAGGAACACGCTGTCCCGCTTGGCGCCCTGCACTGACACGCAGCGCACTGTGTGCGAGCTTTGCAGCGCTGGCCGGAAGGGCTGCCCTGGCCTCAAGCCGCCCGGCGCTAGAAGGTGGCAGCAGAGCATAACGCCACTGCCGGAAGGGGTAGAGAGCGCTGCAAGTGCTGCCCAATGCGGTCCTGTGAGGTACTGACGCACGGGCTGCTATTTAGACAACAGTGACCTCCCCCCTTCCGTCCCTACTGCCACTTGCTGGAAAGGAAAGCCATTTGCTGACCTGCGATCATCACCTATTCGAGAGCTAAACCCAGCAGCTGCACGTGCGCAAGAGGTTTTCGAGCCTCTCGAAAATAATTGCTCTCCGGGTCGGTAGTCACTTCTTAGCCACACTGTAGGTTTTTAACAAAGCTGCAATTATGACAGAGACCGCACAGTACGCTGTGTTGCTCTTTGCTGCTTTTGCAGCTTGCTGCTCGCTTGCCGGCGCCGGCAGGTAAGCAAAGCTGGTGACCACGGTGCAACGTAATAAGCTGCTTGGGCGGACATCTTTTTTGCTCTTGAATGACATTAACTCCTGCTGTCCTGTGCAAATAATACTTTGTCTGGGTGTCCATCCGTAGGCTGCGCTTGAGCGAGGAGCCGGTTGCAGCTGCAGCGCCGGCGCTCCACAGCCCGCTGAATGATCGCCCACTGATTGGCATCTTGAGCGAGGTCCGCCTCTCGGCGTGGGTAAGTTGCTACACTGCGGAACAGCTACGCTAACAAACTGACGGCGTGGCACGCGATGCAGCCGGGGTCGCCTGCTCCTAAGGGCGAGTCATACATAGCAGCTTCGTACGTCAAGTTCGTGGAGGTGCGCTCCCACTTGCCTGACCAAGCGCGCTGGCTACATTACATGGCCTGGAAAAGCGCAGTTTATGCTCAACCTGGGCTGCGCCTGCTGCCTGTCTGGGAACGGTTGCCAGCGGCCGCAGCCTGCGGCAAGACCACTGCGGAGGCACCTGCGACCAGTGGCCGCGTCATGCTGGAGGCGTCTCACCCCTAGTCCTGCAGCCCGCCCCTTGGTCTTTGCTGACACTGCCGGCCGGCCGCAGTCCGCGGGCGCGCGCGCGGTGCCGATCGTGTATGACGCGCCCCTCGATGAAATCACAGACACGGTGAGCAAGCTCAACGCCCTGCTGCTGCCGGGCGGCGGCGCGCCCATCACGCCCGGCCACCGCTTCTACGACACCGTGTCGCACCTGCTCAACCTGACCATCCAGGCCAACGACCGCGGCGAGCACTTTGCGGTGCGCTGCACTGTCGCGCAGCAGCACTTTGGGTGGGGCTCCTGCGTGCCTGTATGCATGCCGCTGTCTCGAGAGTATCGCGCGCGACACCTGCTCACGCTTTGATGCATCGGGACCTGCTGTGACGTGCCTTGCTCTGTTTGCAAAGGTAAGGCAGGCGCATGCGGGCGCTGTGAGGTTGCAGACACATGAACAAGCCAGATGCGGAGAGCGCGCTGCATGTCGCCACCTGCTGTGCATATTGGTTGATAACTTGCCAGTGGTCTGGGCCGCGCAGCTCCATGGCACCTGCCTGGGCTTTGAGGCGCTGGCCGTAGCGGTTTCGGGCGGCAACAGTACCTTGCTCGCAAGGTGCGGGCGCGCTCCTGTCCCCACTTGCCAAGCATGCTCGCCGACAACCCTCGGAGCAGGTACTTCGCGCATAGAGCAGAATTTTGTTCTCTTTTGGATTACGTGTGGTGGTGGACGCTTGCCAGTAAGCGCAGGATGCCGCTGGCAAGCTGAAAGCGAGTGTGTGCTGCGTTTCTCGGCACATTCGCAACCATAGCCTGCCTGATCCTTCATAAGCGTTGATATACATGTTGGTACGCTGATGGGCGGCTGCCGCGGGCGCTGGGCGCAGCTTCAACTCCGAGGACAACCCGACCGCGCTGCTGCTGACCGAGGACGCGCTCGGCAGCCGCTTCTTCGGCGGCATGCCGCCGGCGGTCGTGGCCAGCCTGCAGACCGGCGAGCTGGCCATGGAGAACCACCAGGCCGGTGCGGGGCTGCTCGACGGGAGCTTACTAAATTTACCTGGTGCCCAGAAGGCTTCCAAGGCAGTCTCGCCTGCCATGCGGATGCATAGCGTGCTCATCAGGCCTGGTGGCTGTCAACAAGAGAGGTGCTGTGTGCCTTGGGCCTGGGCGGCTGCTCGCACGGTCTGCTTGGTGTGTTTTAAGCCCACGCTCTTCAAGCTGAAGGGTTTTTAACTGAGTCTTACCAGACAGCGCTGCGTGCGCATGCCATGCCATGCACATAGCAGTGCAAGCGTGGGCGGCTGCGCGCCAGGCCTGGCGCCGTCCGCGGTGGACGAGAGCCGCAAGCTCTGCGACTTCTTCACCGTGACCTCGCTGAGCACCGACCGCGACGGCGCGGTGTACGTGGCAACCATGGAGGCCCGGGACTACCCCATCACCGCCACGCAGTGGCACCCGGTGCGGGCCCTGCGCGCGCCCCCGCGGGGAGGGGATGCTCTGGTTGGCCAGGGCGGCTCCTGCGTGCGCTGGAGCGGGCCTGGCCCCCTGCGTGCGCTGGCGCCGAGACAAGGTCCACCTCCGCACAGGCTGCTCCTTGCACAGCTTCAGTGCTGTGTGTTTTTTCTAATGCGTTGAATGTGCAGCATACTCCAGGTCTGCCCTGAAGCACTGCTGTCCATCTGTGCCCGCCCTTGCTGGCGCCATGCTAAGCGTCATCTGGTGTGTCGGCTTGTTGGAGTGCTGGGGGCGAGCATGTCATGGCACTGCGAGCATTGTCTGTCTGAACGCCGCCGCGTGGCGAGGAAGGGGGGCAAGAAAGACCTACGCCACCCTCGTGCGCCCTGTCGCAGGAGAAGAACGCCTTTGAGTTTGCCGCGCACCTGCACATCCCGCACTCGGCGGCCGCGGTGCGCCCGCCTGCGCCGTCCCCGCACAGCCTGACCAGCGCTCTTGCTCGCGTGCGGGTGCTCCCGGATCTGCGCATGCACATTAGATGCGCCTCTGCCCAAGCAAGATGATGTAATAACCCCTACCATGCGGCTGCACGCGCATGCAGTGCGTGCTGGCGACCAGCTTGCAGGCACAGCCGCCACACCACGATGCATAATATATATCAGGTCTTAAAAGCCCTCTGCGGCTAAATGGCAGGTGGAGGTGTCGCACGCGGTGGCCATGTTCCTCGGCGGCGAGGCGCGCAAGAACGGCCGGCGCCCCGGCAGCCAGGCCGAGGAGGACGACCTGCTGATCTACAACTACCCCATCCACTTCACCGGGCGGCACCGGTACCCCGGTGAGGAGACCGACTTTGAGCAGTCGTACTTCTTTGAGAGCGCTGCCCAGGGCACGCGCCCCGGGAGCGCCAGGGCGGCATAGGGGACGCCGGCCGGCCGCTGGGACCCGCGCGACCCTTGTTTTGCCCTGCTTGAGCACGGCTTGCTATGTGCAATGTTTTATATAGCACGTTCAAGCGTATATTCTTCTTTATTACTCTTCAGCCTGCGGTGCATGCGAGACCGCCCACGGAGGCTATCACTTATTACTTGTGACTGTGTCACAGAGTTGTCTAGGCAGGAAAGTTTGCGACACCGGACTGCCCAGTGTTGAGGTATGTGTTGGGGAGTCTCAAGCAGCATGCAGCCAGGTTCTGAGGCATCACAACGTCAGCTTGGCTGTTGACGGATTCAAGCGTGACCACTAGACAAACACCAAATCTGGGGGCTGCTCAGGCGAGGCTCCAGCGAGTGCCTGGGATGGCTAACCTAGGGCAGATGGCTAACCCAAGGGAGCAGATGGCTAGCTAGCCATCTGTAGCGCACATACAAGCATGGCTCGTTACAATGAAACATTACACGTACGCGCCATTACAAGTGCGCCTCAGCACATCAAACTGCACCGCAACGAGGTGGTGTATTTCGAAACAGACACGTTGATACGCCCTTGCATAGATTTGGTCCAAGGAGCTCGAGCTTTGCTACTATCATCATGGCGTGCTGATGCAGCCTTGTTACAGGTACTAACCGCCGCCTGTAGCCCCTTGAGCGGCATACGCCCCAGCGCAGCGTGAGTGCGCACATGGCCAGCGCCGGTGTGACCGCTCGGCCAAGGGCTGTACGCCTGGACGAGCTCCCTGCAGAGGTACCTCCCGAGGAACTGTGTTGGCCTCCACTGTCCTGCACTGCGCTCCACTATGCAGTGGACGCAAACCATGTTCAAACGCTGGCCAGCTTGTGCAGGTCCTGCAGGCGTGCGTGGTTCAAGTCGTCGAGCAGTCTGCACACTGGCACGGGGACTGGACACAGGCCTTTCTGCTGCGGACAGTCTGCAGGCGCGCACTGCATTTTGACATATGGAAGAAGGCTGGAGAGGCTCGGCAAGCTGAGCTGCTCCCGTGCCACAAGTGACAGGCGGTTCAAGGAGGCGCTCGACGCGCCGTTCTGGACGACGCTGCACCCTGACACCACGGGCAGGCTGTGGCAGGCGCTGGGACATCCCAGTTCGTTCCTCATCCTGCCTGTGTCCCAGTGAGCGTTTGCTGTGCAGTGAAGCATGGCCGAGCGCTCCACGCTCCCTGTGTTCCAGTGACGCGTCTCAACACCTCACTCTTACTGAATCAGGCCCTCCTGGCACATCTCAAACAGTGACACCCTGGCTGCCGCAGGTGCGCCTGCCGGCGCTGGCGCCTGGCAGTGGCTCCAGGCGCAAGGCGCCACCGTGACGTGCATCTATGGTCTGGCCATGGTCGACGCGGACGTCGAGCGGCTCTCGACCTTGCTGGCGAGCCTGCCCGCGCTGAGGTCGATTCGCGGGACCGATGCAGTCAGCGGGCTCACTCTCCGCCCGCCCCCAAGCGCTGCTGTAGCAGCTGCCCAGGACTTCCTGGCTCGGGCCGCGCGCACTATAGGGCGCTGCTCGTGCCTGCAAGACCTGGATTTGGATATAAAACTGGCTAACGAGCTGGCGGACTGCGTTTCAGCAACGTTTTGGCAATACCTGGCCAAAGCGCGCGCGCTCGAGGACCTCGTGCTGACCATCAGGTCGGGCGCGGCCGACCTGCACGACGGGTTGGCCGCAACAAATGTTTCAAACCTGATCACAGGCTTGGCCGGCCTGTCGCGGCTGCGCTCACTGACCGTAACACTGGACATTGCCCGCGAGGGCGCCACGCTGCCTGCCTGCGTGTCGCGCCTGGCTCAGCTGACATTCCTGAGCCTGTGTGGCCTCAGCGGGCTGTGCTGCGCGCCCGGCTGGGCGCGCCTGCCGGCGCTTGAGTGCCTGACGTTTGGACAGTGCGAGTTTGCCTGCGACGGCGAGGAGGCGCTGCCGGGCATGGACACTCTGGCGTCCCTGACCAGCCTAGAGCTATGGGGCTGCCCCGGCCTCAATGTGCTCCCAACGTCCCTGTGGCGGCTGCCGCAGCTGCGCAGCCTCGTCCATTGGAGTCCAGCGGACGAGGCACCGCACAATGAGCTCCCAGTGGCGAGCCTGCCCGCTAGCGCGCCCTGCTTTGCTTTCTTAAATAGCTTGATTCTGTCAAGCAACCTGCCGACCTGGCCTGCGTGCGTCCTCGCCATGACGCACTTATTGACCCTCGACCTGACTGGCAGCTGCTTTGAGCAGCTGCCCGAGGGCGTGAGCGCGCTCACCGCGCTTACGCACCTGTGCCTTGGGCGGCGCTCTGCATATTGGGAAGTCGGGGGCAAGCTGGATGCGCGCGCCCTAGGCAATCTGGCATGCTTCCCAAACTTGCACAGGGTGGGCTTTGAACACAGCAGCGTGCTGTTCTGCCCAAGCTTTCAGACTGCTGCCGCGCACCCCTGCCTGAAGGAGCTGGTGCTGGTCAGGTCGTACCCTGCCTGTGGCCCGTCGTGCCAGGCATTCCTGGTCTATGTCATCGCCCTGCTGCAGCAGGGCCGCGCAGACGTGCTCCGTGGGCTTGGCAGCATTGTGCAAGGCGCGGGGCAGCAGGACAGCCAGAGCTTCAGGGGCGCATTGCAGGCCGTGGGCTTTGCGCTGCACGACGACGACAGTGATAGTGCTAGCGCGAGTGCCGATGATGAAGATGACTGATATAAGTAACCCGCATGCACCGGTCCAAGCACGAGTCGCACTTGCGCCCGTGTAAGGCCGCTGGTGGGGCCGTCTAAAGGCGGCGCATGCCCCAATCCAGGCCCCTACCCTGCTTGAAAGCCTAGGCGCTCAGCATGCATGGCCGCCATGCTGCCGCCCATGGCATGCGGCGTTTGTGTTTGTGTGCGTGGACGCCTGTCACAACTAGTGTGCTGCATGGGCGCTGCTACGGGGGAAGCATGTATGAAGGTTGTCTGCAACCTGGAGCTGATCATGCGGTGCCCTTCTCCGACGCTCTACCCACAATCGCCAGGGCATGAGCAGGATACACCACAGGAAGCTCACACCTTTCATTCCCAGCAGACCTGCATGCTCAAATAGACACGGTGGGAGGCAGGCTGACGCCTCTTCCTGAGAAAGACCTGTCCAGGGTTTAATATAATCTCACACCCTTACAGACTGTCGCCGAGTACTGTGGCAGGCTCTGATCTAAGCGCATCGAGCTGGCCTTGCGCACAGAGTCTATCATCACAAGCGCTGTGAGCGAACGTTATGCAATGGACAGGTCTCCGCTCTGACCGCTGATCTCGAGGCGCAGCCACACCAAGCTCTTGCCTATTTCACCTGCGCCGGCACATGGGCGGCGTGCCTGCTGCAACTGCAGCATCTGCGTCGCTGGACGTGCAGGCACGGCAGATGGAGGCGGGCACTGCCTTGAACAGCGCCATCAGTGGGGGCACTGGGCACAGAAAGCTCGCCTCACCTTCCGACGAGGAGCAGCTGCGGTATGCCTCGTAGCACGATGTGTACATAAGCAAGTGTGTGCACCTGTGCCACTGAGTCTTTCCAGACTTTGCTCTTGTTGATGCACTGATGTTTTGCTGCTCAGCTGCAGCCCCTTCATTTGACACGTAGCACCCGGCGTGTATGACATTTCTAAACACTGTGCGCGCGCAGGAGCGACATTGCAGCCACGCGGCGCTGTCTGCTCGTACTGCTGGTGCTGCTCGGTGCGGCAGGCACTTGCACCGCGGTCGCCGCGTGCGTGCAGGCGTCCGCTCTAGTCACCATTATAGACAACTGGGTAAGTTGTGCCCCGCTGCACTGGACGCCCTTAGTATGTCGGTGCTATTTTGGCTGCTTTCCTGAAAGGCACCCAGTGCTGCCTCGCACTGGCACAGGGCTGCTGTGCAGGCTGTGCGGCTGACCTGCGCCGCGCCCCCCAACTTCGTCGACGCGGAGGGGCACGTGTGGCAGGCGCGCGCGAGCGCTCTGATTGTGAGCGGCGGCTACGCCGAGGCCGCCCCCCGGACGGTCATCGCCGGCGCGGGCGGCCTGCAGCCGGTGTTCCTGGCGGAGTGCTCGGGCAGCCTGGCGCTGTCGCTGCCCGCGCCGGTGGACGCGCACTACGACGTCACGCTGCTCGCGGCGCGCGCCCGGTCATTAGCACAACGCTAAAGGCGGTCTCGTCTTCTGCGCATCCTGGCAACGTACTTTATCTTTTTTTGCCAGTACCAAGGTGGATTCAGCGGCCAGAGGCTCAGCAGTTGCGCAGGCTGCGCGCCGGCCTGCCCCTCCCTGACCGACCGGGGGGCGCCGCGGCAGGCGGAGAACTTTTTCACGGCGCCGCAGCAGCGCGTGTTCGACGTGCTGTTCCAGGGCCAGGCGGTGCTGCGCCGCGTCGACCTGGTCGCGCTCGTCGGCGCGCGGGCCGCGTGGCAGCACACTGTGCCGCGCTTCCCCGTAGCGGGCGGCCGCCTCAACATCACCTTCACCAACATAGTGCGCTACTGCCTCCGCCCAACACAATGTCCTACACAAAGGAGTCTGCTCGCTGTGACACTGTCTGTCGACATTGCATGCAGGCAACTGCAGCCCTGAGGAAGCACCGAGGGAGCGATACACTGTCGCCTGTTTATGATTACCAGCACGGGCAGGCCATGACAGCAAGCAGTGCGCTGTTGCCTGTCCCTGAGCACCATCCTGAGCAGGCCATGACTAGCAGCGTCAATGTGCAGGTGGATCAGGCGAAGCTGGGCGGCGTGGTTATGCAGCTGAGCGGGGCATAGGGCGCACGTGCCATGCACGCTTTCAGCTGGGCCACACGGGCGGCTGCTGGCGCAGCCTCAGTGCAGCACCAGAGCAGGATCAGGTCATCTGCTGAACGGTGCCTATGCAGTGTAGGCGTGAACTGCGCGACAGGTGACTGGGCCAGTGCAAGCACCTGTATACTATGTCTGTGTTGGCAGCAGAGGACATGACGCACCAACCTTGCAACAGTGCTGCACACGTTGCATGACATGCTGACTGGAGCTACGCATCAGCAGCCAGCAAACGCGCTGTCCTTCCTCTCCACCACCACAGAGCGCCAGCACAACAACCGGTGGCGTGCAGCAACCGGCGGCGTGCAACCGGCGCCGCACAGCTTAGCGAAGCCGCCAGCGCTTCAACCATGCCACACACCAGCGCAGGCTGGCGACGTCAGCGCAGCAACCCAGGCAGCGGCTCACGCCAGAGCAGGCGGCTCGCCTGAAAAGCACTCGGCAGCCGCCATGGGCTTTTCAGATCCGGCACGCGCTTCTCAGAGCGGCCATGCGATTCTCAGAGCCGCTGGGGTGTTCAGAGCCGCCATCTGGTTCTCAAGCCCGCCACAGGTTAGAGCACCAGCTCGCCCAGGAAGACCTGCTTGTCGCTGCCGGCGGACGCGATGATGGGCTCGCTGGGGTGGAAGGCCGCCTCGTTGACCGAGCCGGCGTGCCCGGGCAGCTGGTACAGCAGCGCGCGCGTGGCCGCGTCCCAGATGTACACCATGCGGTCCGCGCTGCCCGCGGCCACCTGCGCGCGCGCGGCGGGCGCGTGATCGGGGGCGTGGCGCGGGCGCGGCCCGGCCGCGCCAGCCCGGCTGGCGTGCATCCAACAGCTTGCGTGCTGTGCTGTGTGAGCCGCGCGGAGCTGCGGGCAGGCTCGTGTCCATCCGGCTGGCAACCTGTTAGGGGCCCCGTCCCGCCGGCGGCCCAGGCGAGGAGCGCGGAACCTGGCAGCCACGCTGCGCCCAGCCCCGGCTCGCGCAGGGGCCCTGCAGGGTTTGCAGGGCGCGGGCCATGCTGTCTGGCGGATGCCCTGGTGGCCCCGATCACTTTACCAGCAATGCCCCAAGCAGACTCCTAGACATGTTCCATTGCATACTAGCCAGGCTCTAGGCCAACCCTGGCGCCCCACGCGTCAGCGCAACCCGTGCGAGAACGTCAGCCTCACGGCTGCCTGTGTGGCTCGGCCGTACACGGCTGTGGGCGCACCCGCGAGCCGTCCGGCGACCAGTCGCACTTGAGCAGGTTCTGCTCGAAGTTGTGCTGGTGGCCCGTGAAGACCTTGGTGCAGCGGTTTGCCGGCGCGAACGGCCGCATGTCCCACATGCGCAGCGTGTTGTCCTGCGCGCGGCGCGCGCCCCATGCCCAGCTCACAGCACGCTCACAGCACGCAGCTCACAGCTCACAGCACATGGCACGCGCGCCGCGTGTTGTGAGCTCCGGCCGCAGGAGCAGCGCAGTGACGCATGGGTCTAATAGATCCATGCGGAAGCGATCTCTGTTTGCCAGGGCGGGGCCCAGCGCGTCGCAAAGCTCTGCTCAACACCCGTGCTGCATGCTCTGCACGATGTGCATAGTCGCAAGGCTGCGAAGCAGACGCACAGAGTGCACCTGGGCTGCTTGGAATCTCCACCTGCAGCACGGGCGGAGCGGGGCACGGCGGCGCGGCGCGCACCATGGCATTCGACAGCAGGTGCGTGCCGTCCGGGGACACGCGCAGGCCGGTGACCGTGTTGGCGTGGCCCTTCAGCGTCATCGCGACCTCCGCCTTCCGCAGGTCCCACACCTGCGCGGCGCGCAGGTGTACAGGATCAAACCTACTCTAGCCCTACCCTACCACCGCTTCAGGCGAGGCCCGGGCTCGCCGAGCGCGCAGCGCCAGGCCTCTGCACATCCTGTGCGCAGGAGCGGGAACAGTGCAGGTGCAGCGCGGTGGTTGCGCTGCACGTGGCGGGCTCCGTGGCGCCCTCAGGGGCATGAGTACACACCTTGATGACGTTCTCCACTCCCGCCACGTACACCTGGTCGCCGGCGTGTGCGAACGCAACAGCCACCACCTGCGCAAGGCCCCCAGCCCCAGTCAGTACAGATACCCCTCGGCATGCAGAGGTCAGCCCTAGCGGATTAACTCTGAAACACTGGGAATGCAGAAGCGGGCCAGGACGCCAGCGCAGGCCGCCACCACAGGCGGACATTCTCGCCGGCGGCGTGCCAAGCGGCAGCGCCCAAGCGGGGCACAGAGCGTGTGCTTTTCTGGCCTGACCTTATTGAGCTGTGCGCTGGATGAAAAGCGCGTCCGGCAACCAGCCAGCCGGTCTACAGTAGATGGGCGGCAAGCCAGCAGGCCTGGGGCGCGCCTGGAAGCGCTCGTCAAAGGTCGCCACCGACCGCTTGGCGCGCAGGTCCCACAGCTGCGGCGCAGCGGCAGGCTCTCAGGCGCGCCTTTGTTTGTGCCATGACCAGGAGGACCAGCAGTCAGCCCAGCGCATAGACGACTACAAACAGCAGAGTTTGCAGAGTGTGCGCAGCGGCAGCCCTTGTTGCCAGTCGGCCCCAGTACTCTTGCGGCGCTCGAATTGACCAAAGATTGTGCTACTTCCAGACAAATCATCCATAACAACTCTCCCATGCGAGAGCATGCGCCACACGCCTTTGCCGTGGCATCGTCCGAGCCGCTGACCAGCAGCGGCGGCCCGCGCTTCAGCGGGCAGCAGCTGTTGACAAAGTTATCGTGCTCAGCCATCTTCTTCACCTGCGCGGGCAAAGCCTGTCTCAGCACTCGGTCCGTCGCCTTCAGTGGGTCACATCGCTAGTTGATGCCGTGGCGCCAAGGGCCAAACCCTCACGGCAAAGTCTGACAAGCATCTTGTGTCGTCTTTGCAGGCCGCCGCCGGCGGCGAAAGCATCAGCTGCACGAAAGGCGGACACACAGTGAAACCCCGCAAGGGTTCCTTGCCCTCGGTGCAGCCAGACGCGCCTGGGCGCCGGTGGCAGCGTCCCACACGCGCACGCTCTTGTCGGGCGACGCGGACGCGATGCGCTCGCCGTCCGTCGTCCAGTGCAGCTCCAGCACCGCGCCCTTGTGACCTGCCGGGCGGCGCGGCCGGCCTCCGTGAGCGCTTGCGCCGTGTGGGCGCACATGCGCAGCCAGGAGGAGCGGCTGCTATTGCCGTCCGAGCGCCTGCAGCCTGTGCACCTCGAATGCTCGCGCTGTCAGGAGCAGAGCCGCGCGCGCTCAGGCTCCGCTCCTGAGCCTGAGCTCAGGAGCGGCTCAGGCTCAGCTGAGCTCCCAGCTGAGCTCGCTCAGCTCAGCTCTAAAGTCTGCACGCAGAAGCAGCGTGGAGCTTCTGGGTGCAGAAGCCCCACGCTTTGCACCCAGCGTGGGGGGCTTAGGTTGTTCGGGCGCCGCGGGAGCGCGCACCGCGCAGCATCATGTGGTTTTCGCACTCGCCGTACGTGCGCCAGAGGAAGATGTGCTTGTCGTGCGAGCCGGACGCGACGACCGCGCCGTCCGGGCTGAACTTGGCGGTGAACACCTCGCCCGCGTGCCCCGTCAGCAGCATCGTCGGCGCCAGCAGCGCGGACGTCCGCGCGGGGCCCTGCGCGCCGCGCCGGACGTGCTCTTGCCAGCGGCAGCGGGCGCAAAAGAGGGTGCGCAGTCCCTCCTCCTCGACACCGTTGCGCAGTGCGCTGCTGCTACGATCGTGTTGGGTGACGCCTTGCTACCAGCGCAGCAGCACAAGGGGCAACGACTGCACTGACTGGCCAACCATGCCGCGCACCGCACGGCATGCGTGGCCCCGGGGAAACAGATACACTCCGCCTAGTTCCCAGCTTGCTTGAGGCCAAAGGTCGCCTGGCCGCACACGGCTTTGCCCAGCCAGCACGGCCCTGCGCTGGACGCCGGGCGGTGCAAGGCCGCGCGCCGCGCACCTCCGGCTCGACCCGCTTGGCTGACACGGCCAGCGCTGACCCATCCTCCCGCCGCTGCTTCTTCAGCGTCAGCTGCTGGTGCCCGCCATTGGCCTCTTGGGGGAGTGCTCGCTTGCCATCCGCGGACGCCATCGCGGCGCAACGCGCCCCCGGGCTCTCTTGCTTACGCCGCCAAGCACACCCGCACGTGGCTGCCTTCCCGGTGCTCTGTGTGCAGCTCGCGCTGTCCGGGGCGGCCGACGGCCGCCTTGCGTGGATGCGTTCCGCACGCTGCTGGCACGCCACTAAAGCGCTTGCCGCGCTCTCCTGCGGCAGGCGCACGCCCCACTGCTAATCGCGCCCATGCGCCTGGCGGGCGCGCCGGCCACTCCTGTCTGCTTGACGCTATTTACAAAAAGGCACCTGTCCTGCGCTGTGCCCGGGAGCAGACACACAGTGAGTTGCAGGAGCTGCGCTCCTTGCAGGTGTCGGGAGTGAAGGTGCCCCAAGCTTTAACCCGGGGTGGAGCCAAACTCGCTTTGCGCTCTAGCAGCACGAGCTGAGCTGTTTACATAACTCTGCAGTCCAAGCGCAGAAAGCAGTGCTAGCTGAGCGGCCTCTGAGGTGAGGCAGTGCATGGTGCTGGCCGAGCACTTGCTGTGTGCTTGCCTTATGCGTCTCAAACAGGCCGGCTGGCAACGGGGCTGGCGTGCTTCCTGCCACGTCCGCCACGTGCACAGCCTCAGCAGGCATGCGTACTTGCCTCCTCCCCCGTCGGGAGAGCCGCAGCGGCGCACCGTCAATGCCGCACCGCAGGCCGCCGCAAGTGAGACCAGCCGGCGCCGGGTGCGCGCGGACAACGACCGCAAAGGACAAGACAGCCAAGCGGAGAGCTCTGTCATTGGCGAAGCTGCGCGGCGGCTAGGTGAGCTGCGCCGCTTCTCCTGTGCATGTCCTCTGCTGTGGCGCCGGTAAGCTGCGTTGTGACAGCACAGTGTATCGCAGCAAGCCTCGTCATCTGGCACTTGCAGGGCAAAGCACTAAAAACTGGGCTGTTTCTTGAGGCAGCCATTCGTCTGAGGGCAGGCCTGCGGGGAGCTGCACGCCTGTGCGCCAGTGGCACCAGAGCCCAGCACCTCCGCTTGCACCAGCGCGCAGGCACGCCGGTGGCCGTCACCAAGGGCGGCAAGGCGCGCCTGTTCGCGCAGGGCCACCCGCTCGTCTTCAACGGCGCGCTGGACCGCATCGTCGGCCGGCCGCAGCCGCGCAGCGGCGACCCCATCGTGCTCGCAGACGGCGCTGAGCGCGTGCTGGGCTGGGGCGTGTACAACTCTGTCTCCATGTACCGCGTGCGGTGCGCGCCGGTCGCGCAGCCCCCAGCGAGCCCCATCAACAACTGGAAGTGCCCTTGCAGTCTACAGTTGGAAGTGCCCTTGCATCACCAGCTCTGGCCGGCGGTGCGGAGTGCTTGGCGAGGCGGGCGTTGGCATGTGCTTGTGTGCGTGTACCCCGTGCGGTTTGCTGGCTGTGTGGCCCTGGCGCGCGCTCTCCAGGCGCCACGCGGCCCCAAGCTGCCCGCAGAGCATGCCTCCCTGGCGACCAGGCGTTGCGCAGCGCAGGCATGAGTGCTGCGCCGCGCCGCCCTGCGGCGCACGTGTTCCCCCTGGCTGCGAGCACCGCGTGTGGCTGGGATAGGGTCATATACCCTTATATATATATATATGTGGCTGCGCTGTCGCAGGGTGCTGCAGCTGGAGGACGAGGCGCGCCGCGCGCCGGCGCTCGCGCTGAACCTGCCGGCGCTGCTGGCCGCGCGCGTGGCGGCCGCGGCCGCGCTGCGCGCCTCGCTGGGCCTGCCCTCCGCCGGCACCACGGTCTACCGGCTCATCAACAGGCGCGGGCCCCGGCGCCCTGGGCCCACCAGGCTGGCAGCGTCTCAGCAGGGGCTGCTCCCAGCGGGCTCCGCATTGGCCCGCTTGTCAGGGCATCAGATACGGAGTCGCGCTCTCAGACATGCTCTGCTGCTGTGCGCCGCTGGCGCGGTGCCAGAGCGGCCGACGCGCCGCGTCGCGCTGGTGCCCTGACAGGCCCGGCGCCGCGCGCAGCGAAGGCGACCGCCTGAGCGGCCTGGTGGTGGACGTGCTCGGGGACTGCGTGGTCGTCGCGTCCTCGGCCGCGTGGGTCGAGGTGCACCGCGGCGCCGTCGAGCGCGCGCTGCTCGCCGCGCTGGGGCCGCCGCCCGGGCCTCACCCCGGCGGCAGTCCCGCGGGCGCGCCGGCGGCCGACGCCGCGGGCCTGGCGGGCTTGGAGGCGGGCTGGACGGAAGATTTGGCGCAGGCTCCGGGGACAGACCAGTGCAGCAGTGGGGCGCCTGGCGTGGACGCGCATGGGCTGACCGCGGATGAGAGCAGCATGAGCGAGCGGGACGGGACAGGGGCTGCGAGCACGAGTGGCGCAGCCGACACCGAGGGGCGCCTCGGAGGCTCTGACAGCGGCTACGAGCTGCGCAGCAGCGGCCTGGGCGAGGTGGGGTTGGCTGCGAGCGGCCGGCCGGAGGCTGCGGCCAGCGGCGGCGGGGGCGGGCGGCCGGCCGGGGCAGCGGAAGGGTGCCGCGCGGGGGGCGCGCCGGGCGCGGGCGGCTTCAACGGGCCGGGGCAGTGGCGCCTGGTGTGGCGGCCGTCCGTGGACATGCTGCGCGAGGAGGGCCTGGAGATGCCGAGCAGGCCGGCGCGCGCGGGAGGCGGCGGGGCGGGCGGCGGTGCAGGCCGCGACGGGGCGGACGCCGAGGGTGCGGCCGACGAGCGTGGCGCGCGAGATGAGCAGGTACCGGGGGGCCTCCTGCATGTCACTGGCGTCGTGCGATGCGCTCAAGTCGCGTCCAGTGACGGCCGTGCTGCAGGTCCTCAGTGACGGGCAGTGCATGCCGGCCTCTGCTGTGGCGCTGGGCGGGCCTGCAGTGCTCTGAGGCTTCCCCACTCACAACGCACAAGGCTGTTTACTGCAGGTGGTGATGCACCGCAAAATTGTGTGCAGCCACACACAACAGCAGATCAAAAATGGACATGTTCCATGCTGTGCAGTAGCATGCGCGCGGCGAAGGCGTATCACATGGCCGCCGCGCTGCATGACAGGACGATGTTGGTGCAGGTCAGGCTTGGTGGTTGATGGTGTATGCAGTGCAGGGCGGCTGTGCGCCTGTGGCTGCCACTTTGTTCACTAAGCAGCTCCGCAACGTGCGCAGAGCGCGGACGTGGGACCCGCCGACGAGCCGCCCCTGGAGGTGCTCGTATCGGAGGAGGGCGTCCGCTTTGCGGTGCAGCCAGCGCGCGGCCAGAAGACCGGCTTCTACGCCGGTGCGGGGCTGCCGGCTGACTTGTTTGCCGTGCGCTGCTGCGCCTCACTGCAATGCACTGGCCAGGTCCAATCGCAGGCCCGGGGGCTGCTCCAGCGTGGTTCGTACCCTTCTGCAGGCGCATGACAACACGAGACACTCGCCTCTGGCTGCCGCTGCAGCTCACAGACTTGTTGTTTTATTATATGTTCAGCACGGCCTCGGCACAATCCTGGCTGGCACGCACAGGCAGGACGGGCGGCGCCTGACACGCGCCGCGCGCAGACCAGCGGCCGCACCGCGTGGAGCTGCGCCGCCTGGCGCGCGGCAAGCGCGTGCTTGACCTGTGCTGCTACAGCGGCGGCTTCGCGCTGAGCGCGGCGCTCGGCGGCGCCTCAGCTGTCACCGGCGCGCTTGGGCAGCGCTTGATTGAGCATATCCTGTGTACTTCTGGTGCAGTGCGTCAGAGGTACAGTACTTGGCATGGGAAGCTGCCATGTGTATTTCTGGGAGGCTTTCAGTGTTTCGCGCGTGGACGTGCACCGCGTCAAGCGAACTTGCTGAAATTGTTGCAGCGCGGGGTGTGTTGCAGGCGTGGAGTCCTCCCAGAGCGCGCTGGCGCTGGCGCAGCACAATGCAGAGCGCAACGGCGTGGCCGGCCAGTGCCAGTGGGTGCGCGCGGACGTCGCGGACTTCATGCGCGCCAGCGCGCCGCAGGCCTGGGACATCGTCGTGCTGGACCCGCCCAAGCTGGCGCCGAGCCGCAAGGCGCGCGGCGCCGCCAGGGGACAGGCCGCAGCCCGCTGCGCTCAGTAAAGCGTGTGTTATACATATACACGATATCCTGTCACGTATGCTGAGAGGGGCAGCACCGTGCTGTGGCCGCTGGTGTTGCAACTTGCCTGTAGCTGCCAGCCTCCGTCCAGAATCCGCTCCTCCGAACTGTGCGGCGGCGTCGCCAGAGCCTCTTGCTGAATTGCGGATTGCCGCGTGGAGGCTTGCCCAGGCAGCTGCGAGCGACGTTGCAGGCAAAGATAGCATAGAGCACAGAAGTGGCGGATGCGCGAGCTGGCACGCCTGCCGCGGCGCAGGCGCTGGTGCGCGCGGCGCCAAAGTACCGGCAGCTCAACGCGCGCGCGCTGCGGCTGGTCGCGCCGGGCGGCCTGCTGATGACATGCTCCTGCTCCGGCGCCGTGACGCAGGGCGGCCTGCTGCTGGGTCTGGTGCAGGCGCGCTGCGGCCAAGGAGCTCTGCCGCCTCTCTCACACCGCCCAGGCGCCCTGCTGCCAGCTCTGGCGCTGCCTCGCAGGGCGGCCTGCTGCTGGGCCTGGTGCAGGCGCTCTGTGGCCCAGGAGCCCTGCTGTCTTGCACACCTCATGCACGATTATCTTTGCTGCTGGCGGGAAGGGCAGTATCTTATGCAGCCAGGAAGGACTCTTAATACAGTGAGCAATGAGAAGAACGCTTCTGAGGTCCAGCTGCGAGTGCCACAGCTGCGAGTGCGGCGGCCGGGCACTGTCCCCACAGCTGTCTGCTGAGGAGCGCACGCGCACTGCCGCAGGAGGCCGCGGCGGTCGCGGGCCGGCGCGTGACGCTGCTGCGCCGCGGCGGCGCGGGCGGCGACCACCCGCTGGACCCAGCGTGCCCCGAGAGCGAGTACCTGACCAACCTGCTGTTCAGGGTGCTGTGAGTGCTGGGGGTGCCGCGCCCTTGGAAGTACCTTGCTGGTACAGCATACAGGGCCGCTCAGGGCGTTCCACACCCAGCCTGTTGACATCACACCCAGCCTCCTGACACACGGAGCACAACTTGGTCACCTCCGACGTCAGCACCTCCTCAACAGCTCGACACCAGACCCGCCATGTGCCCCGTCGCTTGCCTCACGCCCACTCCATACACATGCAGCTTGAGAGCAGGGTGCGGACGTGCACCCCGGCGGCAAGCACTGCGGCCCCTGGTCGGCCAGCCGCGCGACGCTCAGTGGTGCGCTGCCGGCTCCTTCCCGAGCTCCGCATCCAGCTTGGCTTGCATCTCCGCCCTGTAGTGCTTCAGCTCCTGTGTAGCAGCGCGAGCACTGAGCCCCCTACCAAACCAGAGGCACGCCGGTGCCCTACTGGAGCAGCACGCCAGCGTGGCCCTCAACGCCCTCCCGGCACGCTAGCAGTGGCTGGTGTGCGCACACGGCAACACACGCAGAAGGGGAAGGGGGCTCTGCCGCTGCGCGCCTGGGGGTACGCAATAACGTACGACGTGATGAACAGGATCCCCATCACGTCAAACAGCGGCCGCGGGCTGCCAGTGTCAATGTACTTGGCCGTGTAGTCCTTGAGGAACGAGCTCATGCGCGCGCGGGTGCTGTGATAGCTCTCCCAGCTGACGTTGTCCCTGATATGCCCCCACACCGTCCCAGGCACCTCCTTAATCTTCATGTCGGCCAGTTTAGACACCACGTTCTTGCCAGCCATGCTGGCAGGCGCGCGGGCGGTGCGGGCCAAGTGCGCGCTGCTACCAGCAGGAACGCTTCCCTGGCGCCAACACTGACGTCTGGCCTGCGCGCCTTGGTGCCAAGTGCGGAGCAACCGGGCTGGGCGCGATCTCTGAGAGAGAGGGGAGGGTGGTGATTAGGGTTGTGGAAGGCAATGTCAACATCAGTAAGCAGTGTTCCTCTCGTGGAACACTGGCCAGAACACTCGCCCTGCCTTTGTTCTATATAGACACCACTTCAGCGCAGGCCTGGGCACGCACTTCACAAAAGACGGGAGTGTGAAGCACAACACAATGACCACGATGTGCAGTTGAACATGCATCAGTTGGCTGATACACGGTAGTACTTCATTCATTCATCAATTGCATGCATTGGTTGCAAGCGCCTCTGCTCACAGACGGCCTTGTGACTTTCAGCCATCCTTACAACGCCCAGAGGTGACTGATGACAATCTTTGTGCGAAGAAGTTAGTGCTCAGCGTCCTTCAGTTCACTACGCCTCATACATACAAGCGATCAATTACAGCTTCGCCTGAAGCAGAACACTGGCCCGTGAGGCTATCAGCACTGCGTCCAAAAACATTGCTCTTCTCAGTGCGGACACGACAGCAGGCAGCCCTTGCAGTCCTGCGTGGCTACGCTACAGAATTTGGCAGACACGCCAGATTCAACCAGACTCGCATCCCTCCATCAGACAGACCAGAAAGACAGACAGCGCTGCTGCAACCCTCCACCTGCGCGCACCCAAACGCTCGGTGTCAGCGCCATCTCGTCTGCCTGCCTTCTTTTCCTATCCCATGGCGTCTCCTAGCTCGTCCACTAGGCTAGAGCAAGCAAGCCGTCTTTGTCAACCAGGGGAAAGAAGCTTTGCTTGCCCACCACACTGTGCCTTTTCTGTCCTATCCCATGCCGCAGCGCCTGCGTCCAGCTACGTGGTGACAGGTGAAGTACGCGCCAGCGCCGACTCAAGGAGCTGGACAGGCGCGCTGGGCGCACCGCTTCTCACCGCCTGTCGGTTAACCAGCCGCAGGGTTGTTCGTCCCGGTCAGCGCCAGGGTGAGCGCCACAAACACGGCCAGCAGGCCTGTGGCAACCAGCACATTCTGTCAGCCGCTGTCAGCCTGCACAACCCCACAGATGTTTAGGCCCAAGAGGCGACCTGCAGCATGGACCAGAAACTCAACTGCTCATTGTCCCTGCCCCACAGGTACTTGCTGCCACGATAACTGTGGCAAAGGCATGGCATCACATAAGGAGCCACACGGATTCAACACATGGCTTATACGCTTTATCCTGACTCAATTGCTACAGTCACAGAAGTCCTAGCTTGCAGGCAAGACTGGTTCCCCAAAGTGCACGCACTTCCAAGGGGGTGAACGCTGGGTCCAGTGAGTCTTTGCATACCCCATACATTATTATGGCGGCAGCCAAAACGGCGGCACTCCCATTGATCGACAAGGTAGGCAGGCGCAGGGTGACTTGGGTTTTTCCCAACTTGGCGCCAACAGCCCTGCAATGTTACACAGAGCGCACGCGGGGCACGAGGGCCACGCACCGCCCACGTATACGAGCGGGTCGATGTCAAGCACCCCCCCCGGCCGCGTGCCGGCAGCATTCTTGATGCCCTTCTTCAGGCTCTGGCTCGGGCCGCCGCCGCCGTAGCCGCCCTCCTTCGGGACGTTGCGCGCGTCCTTCATCCTGTGCCAGACACGTCGCTTGACAGTCCGCACCACGCGCGCACCGCCTGCCCATGTTTGTCTGGCATGTAGAGACCACAGCAACACCCGACCACAAAAGTCGAGACAGCAGTGAGAGCACTCGACACTGAACAGCGCGTCTGCTCCTACAAAGTCAGCATGCAGCTAGTGAACCCGCCTGCGGCTTGCTTGCGGCGCAGGCGCAGGGCCAGCGCTGGACAAACGGCAAGCGCTGTGCCAGCGCACTTGAGCGCGCGGCCAGGCTGCGTGTCGAAGAGCCTCTGGTTCCAGGGGACCAGCTTCTTCTCCTTCTTTGCCTGCGCGCTCCGACACAGGGGTTGGGTGCCCTGGCTGAGGTGCGCACAAGGCTGCGCCTGGGTCGGGCACGCGCTGTCTTATCCACTCACGCACCACCTCGCAGTCAGCTCCATGTTCCTGTCCTGTCTGCTCGCAAGCTGACCAGGCGAGCGCGCCGCCATGGGGCGGCACCTGGCTCCGCTCGCCGCGCTCGACGGTCTGCCGGTCCTTGCTGGGGCGCCCCGCGCCCTTGTCGAGGCCGAGCGCCTTGTTCAGGAGACCCCCGCTCTTCTTCGCCTCCACTGCCACTCCCCGCCGGCCTGCGCCGCCAGACGGCGCGGGTGTTGCAGCCCGCGGTGTCTGCTGCATTGAGCAGATCAAGCACGCCGCAGCGCTCTAGCCAATTGGCAGTACGTTGACTTGATTGAACTGTGGATCAGCCGCCCTTGCCACGCTGCAGCAGCAAACACAGCCAGGGACCAGGCATGCACGCCATGTCAGCCTTCCCAGGCCTGGCATTGCCTATCAACCTTGAGGCTAAGCCTAAATGTCGGATGCACTTTACAGCCTTCCGTGCACCACCGGCTCCGTCCGCACACTGACCGGCGCGGCCAAGACACTCAGGCACGTACTGCCCGGGTCTCAGGCTGCAGTGCCAGCCTTTGTGCAATATCTCTTTCGAGTCGAGCCCGGCCCCATCGGCTGCACAGCAGCTTGAGGCCCCAGGAGCCCGCCGAGTTTCGGCTCACCTGCGGTCGGAGCTGTGCGCGCACGGCTCGTCAAGGGTGTGCCCAGGAAAGTCGAAGTGCAGGTCATCGCCATCTTGAAAAGCCTTCCAGTCCCAGCGCTGTGTATTCAATACACTCTTTATATCTGTTACAGTGGAGGCCGTTCTTTACGGCAGGGGGACATGTAGCTGTCTCTGAAGATGTGACCCTATATTGCGAGGGTACTGTATACGCTGAGTTTTTTTTTTGGCTTGCCAAAGTTGTTCAACACGTATTTAACTCGCAACTTCTGCATGTGTACGTATCAATCTATGGAGATTGCGTTCCGCGTCGCTCCGCGCTGCTGACCTGACCTGCAACGCGCAATGCGAAGCTGTCGCAGCCTCCCTGCCTGCCTAGTGGCGCCGTTGACGCTTCAGCTTGTGGCCAGTCAGGATGATGGCCAGAGGGCGGCGCAGCTCGCACAGAGGGTCGCTGGCACGCTGCCAAACGCTGCCGCTTTCCAAGCTTCGGCGACGCAGCAGGCCGGGCCGGAGGCTGCCGCTGGCAGGCTGCCCTCTGTCGCCGCGGTGAGCTGCACGGCCCCGCATGTTCCTGTAGAGTGTTCTCTGCACGTGTCCATGGTGCGGCTTCCAGCTATGCGTGCTCACTGGCTGCTCAAGCCTGGTCGAGCTGGTTCTGCGCATGCCTGTGCGTGCACACTGGGAGTGCCGCCCTGCCTAAAGGGCGCCGCTTGCCAAGGGCAAGGGGAGAGGGCGCAGGCCGCGGGGCGCCCAAACGCAACGGCGCCGACCGGCATCCTGCGCCTCGGGCTGTCCGGGAGCGGCCGCGACGGCTATGTCTTCGTGCCCAGCAGCTATCAGGCCTCCGCGCCCAGTGCGCTCGTCGTCGCCCTCCACGGCGCTGGCAAGGGCGGCCTGGACGGCCTGGGCGTGCTCGTCGACAAGGCAAACTCGTCGGGTGCGCTGTGCACCGGTCAGCCTGCTTCCCAATGAGCCGAGATATGTGTTTATTTGGCGCGCTGTGAAAGGGACAGGTGCCCGTATCAAGCTGCGCAGGCTGCGCCGCCCAGGAGTTGTGCTGTCGCTAATCGTGGGTTGGGCGTGGCAGCAGGGTGTGTCTGAGCTGCACTGTTCTGGGCAAGGCGTCAGGCGTTGTTCGGTCAGAGCAAAGCATTCGGTCAGAGCAAAGCATATATCAAGGCTGGGCACGAGCCTGCGGTGCTGCAGCCCTCCTCTGGCCGGATGTGCTCAGCCAAGCCTGCGCTGCAGCGCGTCTGCTGCCGCCGGGTGCTTGCAAGCGCATATGTGGTGTTTTCGTCGCATGCGCGTCCTGGTCCCGCAGTGAGGCCTCGCACCGCGGCCCCTCCCACCGACCGCAGCGCGTGCGCGCTCATGCGCAGGCGTGATCCTCGTGGCGCCCGAATCGCGCGGCGCGACCTGGGACTGGTTCGCCACCTCGTCGTTCGGGCCGGACGTCGCCTTCATCGCCGCCGCGCTGGCGCAGGCTCGCGCGCTGTACGCCGTGGACGCCGCGCGCCTGGGCATGCAGGGCTTCTCGGATGGCGCGACCTACGCCCTGTCCCTAGGCGCGCCGGCTCCCGGGCGGCCCCCGGCCGGCGCGGGCCCGCGCGGCGAGCGCGCGCCACCCGCTCTCGCGCCCAGGCGTGGTGGGCGCAGTTGGCCTGCCTGCCCGCCGCTCGCCGACGCCTGCCGGGCTGCAGCGCCGAGCGCGTGTGCGCGCGCGCGCGCGGCAGGGCTCGCAAACGGCGGCGTGTTCAGCCGCGTCATGGCGAATTCGCCCGGCGGCATCCTGCCCATCGTGACGCAGGGCCGGCCGCCAGTGTTTGTGTCGGCGGGCGTCCAGGACACGCTGTTCCCCATCGGCCAGGGCGGCGACTCGGTGAGCGCCTGTGGCATCCTTTCCTCGATACCATGCACAACAGGGCATGTGAGCGCTGACTGCAAAGATGACCAATGGCGTTCCCCAAGTCAGCAGGTCATGACGCGCCAAAGTGTTGCGTGCTCAGGCTGGGCGCTGGATGCTGTTGCGCGGACGCCGACGGCGCTCAGTGCGCTCGCACCGTCGTCGGGGGTGTGACGCGCCATGCGCCGCTGCGCAGGTCGTGTGCCAGCTGCAGGGCCGGGGGTACAATGTGACGTACGACCGCTTCCAGGGCGGGCACGCGCTGCCGCCCGCGGCGGCCGCCGGCATGGTGGCCTGGTTCCTGGGGCGCGGGGCGCCCGCGTCCGCCGCCTCGCCGCTGTGCCCCGGCAGCACCTGAGGCCGCTTCCGCGGCAGGGCTCCTAGCTACTAGCTACCAGCCATGTACCTTTGGCGAAGACAGCTTGTGCTGACTGCCGGAACGGGGCGGCGTAGTCTAAGAAAACAGCGTGTTCAGCAGGTTGTATGCTTAAGTGCTGGCAGGGTGAGGCAGGTTGTACCTTGCGTCCGAGAGCCCCTCTGATGGTCGATGGTCCAAGTGCTGCTGCTCTCTGTGGCGGCTGCTCATGTCTTCTGGTTTCATGCATGAAAGGGAGGTTCCTAAATCATTTGTGTAGAGGCTCCAGGAAGAAATTCCTGGTACAGGATTTCACCAGGCTGTAAAGTGGAGCTGCCTTTTTTACAGCAAGCCTGATTAATCGGCTGCATTCTGGAGTCCGGGAGCAGAGTGGGTGATGCGCACGGCTCATCGCTGGCGGCAGGCCTGTGACAGGGCCGCCTGATGGTGGCCAGGACTGTTTGCAGCGTCTGCTTCGAACGCACCAGTCCAGAAGCTGAGGCATTCTTGGACACCTGTTTCCATAGCTTCTGTGTCGAGGTGCGCGCTACTCTTGCCCAGCAGCCTACAACTGCTGCTGCTGAAGGGCAGTGCTTTGTGGCAAGGCCAGTGCAAGCAAACATTTTTGTTTTGGCGGTGACTCTTGTCAGCTTCCACAGCCCGTGCAGAGCTGGCGTGCCACAGAGCTGACCTGACTGCTGTCGGCAGTGCATCCGGGCCTGGAGTCGGTCGCAGGCTGCACACCTTGGCGAGCATGCGGGGTTGTCTTGCCCGCTCTGCCGCGCGCCCTACCGCTCCTTCGTGTATGACTGCCACGACCAGGCGTACCGGTGAGCTGCGCTCCCCACGTAAGGCCAGTACTTGAAGGCCACGCGCGCTTTGCAACAGAAGCGAGGCTGTGCCCTGCACATTCTGGGTGTTCGGCTTGTCTTGCACTCACGTGGCGCCTGCAAGTGTCGTACAAGGTTCTTTGGGAGGCTACGGTCAGGAGTTGATTACCTATACGAGGCCAAACCCGTGCAGGCGCGAGTATGCTGTCGACGCGCCCCCTGGACTGGCCGACAACGGCGCGCCCGTGCTGTCGCTGGCGCAGCGGCGGCGCCGGGCGGTGTACTACAGCGCGCCCGTTGCCGCCGCGCCGCGCTCCCGGTGCTTCCCTTGGCCCCGGACAGCCTCTGGAAGTGTGGCCAGCCCTGGGGAGTGCAGTTGCGTGCCCGGCGGTGGTGCCCGGCCGCAGCACATGCCTGCCGGCGGTGCAAGCTCCAGACGCTGCTCCGGGTGCTGCCACAGACTATGGCCATAACTTCTCAGCGGCAGCTTGGTCTCTCTTCGCTTTGACGGAGGCCCCCGCCCCACCCGCGCGCCAGGCAGCCGCTGGCGGCGCTGGCGGCGCGCCCGGCGGTCGCGGCCTGGCTGCAGCGCGAGCTGCAGGCGCTGCTGCTGCAGGCAGACGTTGAGCTGGTCGCGCAGCTGCTGCTGGCCACGCTGCGCGCCGTCTCGAGCGCGCGGCGGGATGTGCGGGAGCAGCCCGAGGCTGAGGTGCGGGCCCTGCGGTGTGCGAGGGCGGGGCGGGGCGCTGTGTTGAACGCCACAGCTCAGCAGGTCTTTTCATGCGATCGCATGCAGAAGGTGGTATTGCACAGCTGCGGTGATGGGTCGCACGCACGCATCGCCGAGAGGCGCGCCTCGTCTCTGGCAGCTGGCACGAGCGAATGGTGTGGCAGAGGCGGGCCGCAGCAGGCCGCCATGCGCATCACTGGTCTGCCGCCAATTGCCCAGCCTGGTATAATTGACCTGTCGCCGATGCTGTGCCCGGCAGTGGTGCGCGGCGGTGGAGGCCGCGGCCGCGCCGTTCATGTTCGAGCACGCCGCGCGGTTCGCGCGCGAGCTGCGCGGCTTTGCGGCCTGCGGGCTGTCCGTGGCCGCGCACGACCTGCTGGTGGCGGAGGCCGCGGATGCGGCGGCGGCCGCTGCTGCGCCGCTCCCTGCCCTTGGCCAGGGTGCGGAGGGTCTTGGTGCAGCTCAAGAGCGCATCCAATGCATGACGCTGCATCTGCATGCAACCAGGAGGACATGACTGCCACTTGTAACGGCTCCACGGTCACGCAGTCGCCAACGGCGCTGCGCCATCACATAAGCTTGAGCTCGCGTGCGCCCCCTCCTTCAAACACCCTCCCTGTGCATACCGGCGCCGGGCGCGAGCACCGCAGACGCTGCAGCATGTTGAGCCCCAGCGCGAGTGGCGCATGCTGCGCAGGCGAGGCTGCGGAGCAGGGCGGGCGCAGCCGCGCGACGAGTAGCGAAGCGCGCGACGAGGGCGCGCTGTCAGCATCTGCCAGCCCGCCCCGCCCCGCCAGCTCAGGCACGCGGCCCGCTGCCGCTCGCGGCGGGGGCATGGCCGGTTGCCTGTGAGAGGCCGCCTGGCTCAGACTGCAGGCGCTCAGAGGTTCCACCTCTATTGGCGCTCCTGTGTGCACCGCAGCCCTGTCGAAGCTTGCGCCTGCATGCCGTGATGTGCAGCCAAGTGGACTTTGTTATGTATGACTGCGAGCCGTTGCAGGCTCGGGAGTGTGCTGTTATTTGCAGACGCATGGCCGTCCACCTGACCCAGGCTGTGCATCCGAACCTGCGCCCTGCAGCCTGCCATGCTCACGCTGTTGCTGGGCCAGCGCGGGCATGCACAGCGTCCGCGCGTGCCGCCAGGCATGTGGAGCGGGGGCAGCGAAGGCTACGTGGTCATGATGCAGGAGCGCCTGCAGGACACAGCGTTCGGGCCGCGACTCGCAGCCCGGGCTTCCTGTGCCCCCGTGCCTCTGGCGCGCAGCCGCGAGCCCTCCCCGGGTCGGGCCGCAGCAGCGAACCATGCGCTCGTCCCCGCTGCCGTCGGCCGCGCCCTGTCTGGACCAGCGCGCCCCGCGCCTGCTGCGCCAGCCGCTGGAACCGACGGCTGCGCTGGCGGCGGTGGCGGCCGCTGCGGCGCAGCGGCCGCAGGCAGGGGCGTCACCCCGGGTCAGCCGAGTGCGGCCGAGCCTGCAGGCGGGCCTGGCGGCGCCAGTGCGCCGGCGGAGGAGCCCGGGCCGGCGCCGGGCGTCCCGCCAGCCTCGGAGCGGGCGGTCGAGCGGGGAGCGGCAGCGGCCGGGCACAGGCCGCGCCGGCGCGGGCGCGAGGCGCGCAAGCGCCGGCGCGGCGCGGAGGCCGGCGCGCGCGATGCGGGGAGCCCCGCGACGTCAGACGGCCCTGGCGCCGTCAGCGTGTGCGACGCCGCGGAGGCCGCCAATGCGCCACTGGGGCATGCCAGTGCCGACGTCTCTGCGGTGGCCCAAATGCGCATGGGTGGCTGCGATGAGGGTGCTTGCGGCGAGGAAGGCGCAATTGGCGCCAGGCGGGTTCGGGGCGGGCGCGGCGCTCGCGGTTGCGCGTCAGCAGCGCGGCCTGTGCGGCGAGCGCGGTCCTTGGGGCTGACGGCGCGGGCGGTGCGCGGGGGCTGCACCAGCGGCGATGCAGGACGGGCGTTGCGCCGCGCCCTGGGCGCGGCGCACCGCTCGGGGCGTCTCAGCTGGGCCTCAGGGCACTGCGTGAGCAAGCCATGCGGGCGGTGCTGGCGCAGCTAGCGTAGACGGGAGAGCACGTTAGTAAGCAAAGAGGGCCAGCCTGGAATGCTTGCTGTGCAGTCCCAAGTGCTGCGGTTGGTGTGCTGCATGTGTGGGCGCTGCGGGCAGGCGCGCAACCAGTGCAGTGCCTGGTAGGTTGTGCCTGTGCATGCGTGTGTGCAGTCTGCGCGCAAGCGGGCGAAGGCGCCAGCTTTTGGAGTGAGGTGGACGGCAGGTCCTTGCGTTCAGTTGGCGGCATGGCATGCGGTCTCGAACCATTAGCTCTGCACAGTTTGATGTGCTGCACATTGTTTTGTGCACATGCTGTGGTGTCGCTTGTCGCCCACCACTGCCCACATGTGAGCGGGCCTAGATTTGTAGAGTCCTTTCTGGGTGTCTGTGAGTGTGGGTCGTGTTTGCTGCCCAGTTTTGTCTGAAGCATGTGATGCAACGCCTCCTTTCATGCTTGCATCACTTACAGCATTCACGCTCAATCGCACATAGCATGTGCTCACTGCACAGTTATTATCACGCTCAGCCACAAAGTGGGTGCGAGTGCCAAGTGTGCCACTGGAAAGACTTGGGAGGCCGCGCATCACTGGCAAGGTACACAAACCCTCATACAATAGCAGGCCGCAACTCAATTAACCCTCCGGGGTCCACGGGCACCACCCTCAACCGCACCGCAATATCGTCCACACATTCTCACCCCTTGCAAGCTCTCTGGCAACACCCTCAGACTTCCTGCAACACGGGCAAAGAAGGCAGCGCCTGCTCCCCTGCCGCATCCAGCAGCACAGTCGCAGCCCCGCTGGTGCCGTGCATGGTCACTGCAGGCAGCCCGGCGTGATCAGCACCTGTCCGCACCTTAGGCAGCAGCTATCCTACAACGAGCACGAGGCAGAGCCGTGCGCCGCCACGGCGGCAGCTGGCGGCCTGATCAGGACAGGGTTGGCATAGGGTTAGGGGCGCCCACTGGGCTGCTCAGTAGAACACGTTGTCCGAGTGCATGTGCGCGGTCTGGTTCAGGTTGATCAGCATGGGCTCGCCGCGCTTGTTGACCCTGCGCGCCGGCGAGCGGGCCGCTCGACATTGCGCAGAAGGCACCGCGCCCTTGAAAGTGATACTGAAAGGCGTTGGAAGAGGGGCATGTAAGGTTCAGCTTGGCCTCACACAAAAGAGCCGGACATGGCCCCATGCACAGGTTTCACGCAACAGGAAGACGCTTACCCTTGGGCGAGGCACTCCAGAGCCGCTCAACCCGACAGCTGCGCAATGCAACCAGCAGGGCGCATGTCGTCAGCCGCCCACCCCGCTCCCTCAGCAGCAGCAGCAGCGGCGGCGCGGGCAGGACGCGGCGGGCGGGCGGCCGCGCGGGCCGCGCCGGAAGTTGCAGATGCCGCCGTTGTGGATGTCGAACGCGCGGAAGGAGGTGGGCGGCAGGCCCAGCGCGACGCACAGCAGCGCGCGCAGGATGGACTTGTGCGTGACCATGAGGTGCACGCTGCCGGGCGCCTCGAGCACCTCTGCGCGGCGCGCGCGCGCGGGGTTGCCGGGGCGCGCGCGA
>JAABUV010000386.1_pt1 | contig 67533 bp, 116 predicted proteins | sample 5559971 | NCBI WGS metagenome assembly JAABUV01 (sample SAMN10711881, study PRJNA513362) | rock metagenome | isolation source: Antarctica rocks | place: Antarctica: Victoria Land, Knobhead nord | collected 2015-12-19 | reverse complement strand
GGCACGCGCGGCGAGTGGGTGCTGGGCGTGCGCGTGGCGGCCAGCGGCCGCCTGGTCGGCTTCATCACGGCGGTGCCGGCGCGCGTGCGCGTGCGCGCCGCCGGCTTGGCCATGGTGGAGATCAACTACCTGTGCGTGCACAAGAAGCTGCGCGCCAAGCGCCTGGCGCCCGTGCTGATCAAGGCGCGGCCCCGCGCCGCGACTGCGGGCCAGCCCGCGCAGCAGCCGCGTCCCACTTTTTTACTTTTTACAATATATACAGTTTATACATATTGTCAAAACCGGGCTGTCCAGCGGGTTGGGTGTGCATTGCCGGCGGCGCGGCTTTCACTCCTGCAGGCGCAGCGCCTGCAGGCACGCCTTCTACTGTGGTGGGGCAGCTGGCGGCTGGGGGTTGCGCCAAGCTTGATTTATACGCTCTTCTCTCTCCTCGCCGCTCGCCACTCTTCAGGATGCGCTGGCTCCGCTCGCGGCGGCAAGCCCTGCGATGAGGCGCCGACAGCCGCGGGGCGCGCGCTCGCGCGCAGGAGATCACGCGGCGCGTGAACCTGGCGGGCATCTGGCAGGCCGCGTACACGGCCGGCGTGGTGCTGCCCAAGCCCGTGGCGACCGCGACGTACTGGCACCGCGCGCTGCAGCCGCGCAAGCTCATCGCCGTCAACTTCACGCGGCTCGCGGCGCGCCCCGACGCGCAGGCAGCATTGTGGCTGCGGCCAGACAAGTCTGCATTGGGAAAGGGCGTTTGTTGCGTTCCTGCCAGCAGCTGGGGGTGGCCGCCCTCGGTCACATGCGCTCCTTTGGGCGCTATTCGAGAGAGGCCGATGTTCAGCGGCTGCAGATGCAGCCTGGCGTTGCCTGCCAGGGCTCAGACGCGCATGTGCTTGTCTTGTATGTGCATCCACAGCGCCATGTGCAGGGCAGCGCGTGATGGGTCGACCGCTGCCGCGCAGCCGCGGATGACCATGGCGCGCACGATCAAGCTGTTCAAGCTGCCGGCCGAGCCCGTGACGCCCGGCCTGCGGCCCATGGAGCAGCGGGATATCCCGCAGGCGCGCCCGGCCGCAGCCGCCCTGTCAGCCCATGGCGCCGCGCGCGCCTGCCGTGCACTGTGTGCTGTTCCTCCGCGGTTGACGCCATCATGGGCGCATGCGCCGCAACATGCAGCGGTGTGCTCCCGCTGCGTGATTATCCCCTCCTTCCAGCACCCTCCTGTCCTGCAGCATGGCCCTGGGACCTCTCTGGCGCGATCGCCCTATCCTGCTGATCCCCAGTGCGGTCCACCGTGTCTCGTATTTGTGAGCTGCAGCATGCGGGGCCGCTTAAGAACAGGGAAAACATAGTTTTGGGGCTAGAGCTTATGTAGGGCCGCCCACAAAGAGGGTAGGCAGGGGTTTCGAGGACTGAACTTAGGGTAGGGCGGGGTTGAAAGGGCGGGCGCGCAGGTGGTGGCGCTGCTGGACGCGTACCTGGCGCGCTTTGAGGTGGCGCCGCAGTTTGACGCGGGCGACGTGGCGCACTACCTGCTGCCCATCCCGGGCGTCGTGCACTCGTACGTCGTCGAGGCCGACGGTGCGCCGCCCCTGCACACGCTGCCCAAACGCCGCGCCAGCCTGTGCGCTCGTGCGCCGTCGAGATTGGCGGTGGGCCGTACTGTGACCGACGCCGGGAGTGCCAGGCGTCTGGTGCTCACCTGTGCCGGCTGCCCGGGCACACCAGCGAGTCCTTTGAACAGGCAGGCGTGCTCGCAATGTGTGTGATCTGAGAGCTGCCGGCACTGGCCGATGTCCTAGCCACAGAAGGGGCACCAGGACTGCCTGCGGGAGCCCATGTATAATGCATGTCAAGCGTCCATGGAAAGAGGGTTTAAAGTGATACAGGGAATGAGTGGTTGCTTGAGCGCGTGCACACCGCCGCCGCGAGCCGCGCGTTCACGCCGCGCGTTCACGCCGTGCAGACGGGCGCCTGACCGACATGCTGAGCTTCTACACGCTGCCGTCCACGGTGATCAACAACCCACAGCACAGCCGCCTGGCGGCCGCCTTCCAGTACTACACCGTGCCGGCGGCCACGCCGCTCGCGCAGCTCATGGGCGACGCGCTGGTGCTGGCGCACAACACGTGCGCGGCCGGGCAGCTGTGGTAGGGTATGGTAGGGCAGGGCGAGGGTCACCCCAGCGCGGTGGTGCTGGCGCACAGCACGTGCGCTGGCCGGCACCAAGGTGCCTGGTCGAGGGCGGGCCTTCAGTGTCGGTTGCGACTGCCATGTGGATTCCTGCTTCGCCCCACAGGCTGCGGTGTACACGTTAGCATTCCCGCGGCTGCGGCCCGAGGCGCTCTGCCTGCCTGGGGAGACGCCGCCGCGCGGGGCAGGAGGCACTGACGCCGCCTGCTGTGCTCGCGCTCAGGGGCCACGACGTCTTCAATGCGCTCGACATCTTTCAGAACAGCGAGGTGTGCCCATGCACCCAGCCCTGCAGATGGTTAGGGCTGTCCTGCCACGCATGTGGCGTCAGACATGACCCCATCGAAGGCCTCTTGGATAGGGCGCTCACCAGGGCTATTTAGCTCTGTGGCCTGCATGCAGCGCGCGCTCAAGCGCTCCGCACTGCTTGTCATTGGGAGCGCACCGCAACGGGCAATACAAGCGCGGACACGTCTCTTGACCGTGCCAGCCGGGCAGCGCCGCGCACACGCGCGCCGCCGCGCGGCAGGTGCTGAAGCAGCTGAAGTTTGGCGTCGGCGACGGGCGGCTGCGCTACTACCTGTACAACTGGCGCGTGCCCGACGAGCTGCAGCCGTCGCAGGTCGGGCTGGTGCTGCTCTAGGTTAGGATTGGGGCCTGCAGCCGTTGCAGGTCGGACTGGTGCTGCTCTAGGCCGGCGGGCCAGGCGTCTGTGTCATGCAGCGGGGTTAGGAGGCTAGGTTTCGTGCCCGCCGCGGCGGCCACACGATGATCCCTCCCCGCTTCTCTGGGACGGCTCCGCACGCCGCCTGGGTGGCGAGCGGCATCGGCCGTTCCGGACGCGCGTCACGGCGGCAGCACGACGGGGTGCCTGCGCCTGTCAGCGGGGCGGGCAGCAGCCCATGCGCCTCTGGGCGCCCCCACGCTACCAGACGGGCGGCGCCTGCGGGCGGCGGCCCTGGCAGCCGCCTGCGGCCTGGCAGGCCATGACTGATCGTCACCCTACCCTGCAGTCATCGCTTACATGCAGTTGAGGGTGCACCGGCCGGCCATTGCTTGGGCGCGGCCGCGGCCGCCAGAGGTCACCTAGGTGATGCAACCCTGGGCCACAGAGCAAGCCCAGCTGCACGCCAACAGCACAATACTCCCAGGCTGGCGCATGCGACACGCAGCGTTTATGGAACAGCTGCGATGGGGCGGCTCAGCAGCTGCGCCTGCGCGGGCGTATGCGTACACTTGAGGCTGGTTCTGCTTGTCAGTTAGCATTGTCTGTCGGCCTTGTTCAGGCTGTGTGTTAGACGCGCACAGCATCGCGTCCCCCGTGCCGCGCGCGAGTTGAGCCTGCTGAGACTGCCGTCTCGGCTCGGTATTCCGATGTGCGTAACAAAGTGCGTTGGCTGAAATGTTATCTGTGCCTGCTCGCGCCTGTGAGTGCCGCTGCCTGCCAGGGCTGATGATGCCGCGGGGGATCGAGACTATCGAACGCCTGCAGCATTCGCCACGCCTGGCTCCACCTTGTGCAGACTGGTGCCACGCAGGACCATGACACTGCGCTGTGTGCCACTCACATGCACCCTGCCTTACATGGCTGAGCAGAGCAGGCACGCAGCACTCTGCCCACCTTCAAGCACGCGCACATGATTGGGTTGCGGCGACAGGGATAAGCCCAGTGACCCTGCTCCCGCACTTCACCCCGCTTGCGGCTGCACCCCCTCACCCTGGCCGCCCTCGCCCGACCGCGGCGCGCGGGCGTCCGCCGCACCTGCACCTGCGCGCAGAGATGCCACACACGCCTCAGGATGCTGCAAGGCAAATCATGAGCGCAACGGGGTGATGCAAGCAGACTGGTAGGGACTGTGCAGGAGAGCTTGGTAATTGGCACCAAATACTCCACACTGCCACCGCAATCTGACCTGCAGCATCACTACCACGACGCCATCGGGCGGCGCCCCTTACACCGCAGTGCAGGCTGCCCGCCAACAGATCTCCGCACTGCTCCTGCCTCACACAGCCGCCCCGAGGCGGCACACCCTCTCCTCACGCTCCGCCCCGACACACCGCCGCCCAAGACCGCCCTAACACACCGCCACCTGCTGTCTAGAAAGTGTGCTGCAGCAGCCAGGCTGCGCTCAACAGCATGCGCTTCCAAGCCCAGCCGGCACGCCCAGCCGGCACGCCCATGGAGAAGAGCAGGCGCGCCTCTGCCGTGCGCAGGCGCCTGGCCGCCCGCCTACGTCTGCAGGCCCTCCTTGACGATGTCGTAGGGGATGGCGGTGACCGTCTCCATGGACACGTTCTCCAGCATGAAGCCCTCGCGCGGGCCCTTGGGCATGCGCTTGCACACGGGCATCGGCTCTGCGTCGCACGGCAGCCCCGACCATTGAGGCGCGGCACGCCCATGGGCGCTTGGGCGTCTGACAAGGGAGGCAGCCACACACTCCGCAGCTGCACGTGAACATGCTCACGGCGGCTCTGGTAGCTTGGACACGGCAGTGCACAGCGTGCTGCGCTGTTGCCAGCAGAGCAGCCTGAGGCACGGTAACGTACATCCGCCAGGCTTCCGGGCCACGCGCGAGGGCAGCGCTGGCCGGCCGCCGCAGGGGCCCGCGGCTCGGGCAGGGCGCGGGCGCGCGCGCACCGCCCGCCTCCTTGGCCGCGTGCTTGGCGGCGTCGTTCTCCTTCCGCCGCCGCAGGAACTCCTCCTTGCAGCGGCTGGGCGTGACGTGCTCAACGCGCACATGGATGCGCTTGTTGATTATCCGCCCGTTCACCTGCTTGTTGACCTCCACGCCCACCGCGCGCTTGGTCACATTCCAGATCACACCCGTGCGCCCGTGGTACACCTTGTGCGGCATCCCCTGCGCGGCGGCGCGCGCGACGCCTGAGCAGCCGCTCGCGCCCCTGCAGGCCGCCCCAGCGGGACGCGGCGCCGCTTGCCGCCGCACGCTTGATTCGCCGTTCGCTCTCGCTCTGCTCGGTGCGCGTGCCAACCCCTAGTCTCCAGCTAAAGAGCGCTTTCTCTGGCGCTGTCGCAAACTACCAATGGTGGACCGGACGCACGTGCTGGACCTTCGCCTGCTGCCTCCATCCCTCTACGCTCGCGCAGAGTGCCCAGCCGTGCGCTGGCACCGCTTGCTATTATAGTGCAGAGCAGCGGCCTGCCTCAGCGCAGTGCGGCGCGTCCAGTGTACGCCGCGCAAGCAGCCCCGCCCACCGGCGCGACGCGGCGGGCTGCGGCGACATACCTTCTGCACGGCGGAGTTGACTTTGATGTCCACATAGTCGCCGATGTGGTAGGTGCGCAGGTAGACGGACAGCGGGATGTAGCCCTTGCCACGGAACGGCCGCGAGAAAGAGTCGCGCGTGCGCGCGCGGGTACCGTGGCCGGCCGGCATCCTGACTGCCGCTGCGCTCCCCCGGGCCTCCTTCCTGGGCCTGCTGCCCTCTGGAAAGCGAGGCGGCTACGGTGCCCTGGACCTAGCAAAGCCCTCGCACTGGAGCGTAGTTTCTGAATGAGGCTGTCGTGATGCGTGATCACCACCACCATCAGCACAAGCACGCCAGGTCTAGAGAAGAGACGTTGAAGTGCGTTGCAGTAGCAAAGGCGTTCAATGGCGCCCAGCGCACAGGGGCTGCGGGCGCCGGGTGCACAGGCACGAGCGGCGGCGCGGTCCACCCTCCCTGGTCAGCGGCCTGCGGTCAGCCGGTGCCGCACGCGGCAACGGCAGTGCGTGGCAGCCAGCGCTAACGGTGCCGGCAACTCGCGAGTCATTCGCGGCAAGTGCTACATTACTCGCGATGTGCGCTGGGGTGCTGCGCTGCTCTCTGCAATGGCAAAAATGCACAGGGCCGCGCAAACTGCCAAAGTTTCACGCTCATACTCAGGCGCTGCGCGCAGAATATTGACACCGACCAGATCATTCCCGCAGAATACCTCACGCTCGTGCCCTCCAAGGTAAGGCACAGCCTACTGGCGCGAGGCTGCTTGCTGTCTCCTATGCCAGCTCCAGCTGGTCTGCAGTGTCGGGCCTCAACCTGCGCATGTGCGGCGGCGTGCAGCCGGAGGAGTATGAGAAGCTTGGAAGCTATGCCATGATAGGCCTGCCGACCGAGCTGTATACCACACGGTGTGCTGCACCGGCCCCTTCACACGGGTAGCTGGGTGACGCCCCTTGTGTTACATCCATAAACACCGTGTCCGCCATGCTGTGACTGGCCCGCCGACAGACCCAGACCGCCACTACCTCAGTGAAACTCAATAGGCTGTCGTTGACCCTCCATCCCACTCTGCTGTGAGCCCACCAGCGCGGCACCACCCCGTCTGTGCTGCTGCTCAAGATATTGCTTTGCAGTGCGTATCTGAGCAGTTCACGTTCGGCACAGCAACACCGTATGGCGCAGGTTCATTGAGGACAATGAGATGAAGACAGAGTACCCGGTGGTGATTGGCGGCGAGAACTTTGGCTGCGGGTCCTCGAGGGAACACGCTCCGGTCGCGCTCGGCGCGTCAGGTGTGGGGCGCAGCAGCGAGCAGGCTAACGATGCCTGCAGTGCTTTCGGCCAGGCAGGCGAGAATGACAGTGCTTGTAGTCGATACTGCTAGACTGAACGCCCTGCGCGCTCCTCGTGCAGCAAGCAGGACAAGAGCTAAGGTCTGGTGCTGGGAAGTGAGCTAAGAGCTTGGGTTCGTCTGAAGGCTCGGCTTTTGCCTGATGCTGGGAAGCGCGCGGGGCGCAGGCGCAAAGGTGGTGGTGGCGCAGTCGTTTGCGCGCATCTTCTTTCGGAACTGCGTGGCCACGTGCGCGCCCCGGCGTTTGCTTTTGCACAGCGATGTAGGGGCGGCGAAACAGCAGCTCTGTGCATGGCAATGTGGGGCAGCGAGACAAGGAGCCAAGCTCTCTACACCTCTGCGAGCCCCGCAGCAGGCGCCTGCCATGACATTCGATGTCGCTCGGACAGGCCCGCCTTGCTGCCTGTGAAGCTGTCTTCGCTTGCTGCAGGGGCGAGCTCTACCCGTGCGAGACGGGCGTCAGGCTCTGCGAGGAGCTGGAGACAGGCGCGCCCCGCCGCCCGACCCAACCCGCCGCGCAACGCTGCGCGAGGCACGAGGCCTGGGCGGCCGCGGCGAGCGCCGCCGGGGCCGCCCGGAGCCGGCCGCGCGGCATGCCTGTCCTTGCGCGCGTGTGGCTGGTGCAGCTACAGGTAGGCCCTAAACCCTACCCTATACGCGAGCGCGCGCGGCCAGGCCGCGAGGTGGAGGTGGACATGGACCGCGACGTGCTCACCGACCTCGCCTCCGGCAAGGAGTACCCACTCAAGCCGCTCGGCGAGGCGCGCTGCCCAAATTCTAACCCTATAGCCGGCGCGCTCGTGCATGCCTGCTGGCCTGGGCGCGGCGGGTGTGTGGTCAGGCTGACGGTGGACCTGCCGTGATGGCGCCCAGCGTGTGCTGTCAGGCAGGCGGAAGCTGAGCCGGCGTTGGCGAGCGGTGACAGAGGCCAGTGCTGCTGCACGATAAGCACAGCATGCACATGTCATTCCCTGTGTCTGCGTTCACCTAAGTGGCTGTGAAGCTGTTTTATGAATGTCCTGGACCTATAGGACAGACACGCAAGTGATGCGGGCGTGGCGCGGCAGGCGGGGCCGGTGGTGGACGCTGGCGGCCTGTTCGAGTACGCACGGCAGACTGGCATGATCAAGGCCGCATGAAGAGGGCTGCAGCAGCTGGCTGCTTGGGCAGTGCGCTTGAGGCGGCCCCAGGCCGGTGGGCAGCAGCGCGCTGTTGCCGTCCGCCGCGCTGGCAACCACGCTACTCTGTGCTTTGGCTGCTGTGCATATGTGGCAGGTAGCCTGCTGCGCACGCTCTTGGAGCTCGTGCACGGCTATGCAAGTGCGCGTCTGGCGCTACGCCCTCTGTGCCAGTGTATTCTGAGCAGTGTTGGGAGGCAGTGGTATGTGCGCATGAGCATGCTCCATTTTTACGTGTTACAGCAGCAGCATTGGCTCTCTCATGCCACTATGACCCGCACGCATGCGGCAGACGCGCACCGACTATGAGCTGTGGCAACGCAGCTCGCTAGACCAGACACTGAACCAGACGCGGACACTCTTGCGGCCTGCACTGTACAAGCAGGCTCATGGAAGCTCTACCCCCTCAGCCTTGAGCTCCTTTTCCGCCTCGCGCTTCGCCCACGTCAGGATGCTCGTGTCCGGCTTGGCGTTCAGGCCAAAGCCAAGCATGCACACCGCGATGACCCACGTTGCATACCTGCGCCGCAGCAGCCCTCTGCCGTCAGTGAAAGTGCGCTGTTCAGGAGCAGCTGTTCAGGCGCCTGCACCTGAGCTTGTCATGAAGAGACGTCTCACAACACGCACCGCACGCGATCCGCGCCAGCCCCGCACGCAGGCAACCTCCTGCCCACGCAGGCCACCCTCTTGCCTCAACGTGCTGAGCTAAGGCACTGCCCCACTACGGCCAGGAGAGATGCAATGCATCCCAACACCCAGCCCTCACCACTGCACTCTGCTCCAGCCCCTGCCCAGATCAGCTTAAGAGTGTGCACCTGCTCTACAGCGTGACTGTTTGTGATAAACAGCAACCTTTGCGATGGAAACTCCCTTCTGTTGCTAGTGGCTCCGCCCCTAGCAACTAGAGCCGCTCGTTTGCACAGGCAGGTCAAAGTGGAATGCTGCCATCCAGAAAGCAGCAGCGCACACGGGAACCCCCAAACGTGGCCCACTCGCGCAACACTCTGCTGCTAGGAAAGTTGAGTTGCGAGCACACAACACGCACACCGCCAGCCCGCTGCCACCCCACAGCAGGAGTCAGAAGCGCGCACCAGGGCGCCTCCCAGCTCTCCCACTTGCGGCGCTGCCCTGGCGGCGGCGGCGTCTCGTTGAAGAGGTATCCGCTCGGCTCGTGTTTGCCTTCAGACCAAAAGCTGTTGTTGTGGCTGTCTCCCGCGCGCGGCCGCAGGTTGCGCAGCGCTGCAGGGCGCAACCGCGGCAGAAAAGACATATTGGAGCGCGCAGCTGCGCGCAAATGTTGATACACGCAGTTGCGGCAAGCTTCTGGCCTGGCGCTCTCTGCACTTTTCGCAAGGGGGCTGCTAAAAGGCCAGGCAAGCTTGCCCTCCCTCACTGCAGAGTACAGAGGCGAGCTGCTACGGGAGGTCTAGGGGGCCAGCCCTCTCGTGCTCCTCCACCAGGCTGGCGTGGTGCAGCCTGGGCGTCGAGTCACAGCTGAGGCACGCCAAACCCCCACCAGCGAGTGCCCCAGCAGAGCACGCAGCGAGCCAGGCTTGGGGGAGCACAACTGCAATGGGCGCCCTGCCACTTGCACCAGCAACCTTGGCGGCGCAGCGGTTCTCAGCGCAGACGAGTGCGACCCGCGCGTCTGTGCCCTACTGGCTGTGCGGCATTGTTACGTCTTGGCTGGGCATGTTTACCGCGCTTTGCACCACTGTTTCAATGCATCTGACCGCCTGATGCGCCCGCAGGCTTTGCGCCGAGCTGCCATCACCGAACACAGGCACGCCTTTAGTAGCTGTGCTGGTTGGCGTATGCTTGCGCCTGGCGCAGGGCTGCGTCGGAGCTCGAACTCGAGAACTGCACAGCGCAATGCAAGCCGTGTGCTGCATTGCTATGGAGTCTTGACAACATGTGAGTGCTGCAGGCGCGGCGGTTGAGGGCCGGCGCAGCGCGGACAGCGGTGGTAGCGAGCGCGAGCGCCGAGTCTGGCCCCACGCTGCGGAAGCCCGAGTTGGTCAGCAAGCCAGTCGTGCGCGAGGCCCCGGCAGAGGAGCACGATGCAGCGGCCGCCAAGCCGTCCTCATCCTCTGCCACGACCGCAGCCCCGTGCGACCCCAAGAAAGCCTTGTCGTGGGGCTGCGCCGCGCGCAGCGAAAGCACCAGCGTGTGCCTGGAGGGTCTGTCGCGTCAGAGACAAGCGCGGCTGCAACCTGCGCAGCACGCTGAGTATGCTAGGGGAATGCAAATTGGAAGAGGCAGGACTGCCGTATCGGACGCTGTCCGTGCACGCTGAGCAGGCAGCCCGCAGCACTGCAGGCGGCTTGGCTGCAGAGTGTCCTTCGCCTTGCTGCTGCAGGCGCTGGCGCACGGCGCCCGTCGCCTGCCTGCAGTCTGTGATTTTTGGTCCCGAGGGGCTGCCGTGTGGCTGCCGGGGGGTGCAGACGCACACGGCTTGCAGCGCCGCGTGGCGTGCTGCTGTGCGTGAGCACAGGATGTGCGCAGCAAGTCATTCAGAAGTCCACTTCCTGTGTGCGTACAGCACGTGCAACTGCTGCGCGACGTTGCATGACCAGCAACAGCGCGTGCCGGGAGCCCCTGTTCTTGGGCTCCCGTCCGTCAGCGCTTTGAGCGCCCGTTCTCGCGCCTCACGACGAGGTGGTGAAGGGCCGCCCGTGTGCGCGCGCAGGGCGCGCGGCGTGACGATCGAGTTCCAGCGCTCGCAGGCCAAGGCCATGCAGCGGTACTTCCGCGAGCTCAACGCGCAGAAGGCCGCCGAGAAGGCGCAGTGCGCGCCTGCGCTTCACTCAATGAGCCGCTCTGGCGCTTCATTCAAAGAGCCAGGGCGGCTTTGTTTTGGAGGTCTAGTACGGCTGCAGGACAACAGAGACACCTCAGATCTGTGTTGACATGAGGAGCGGCTGGCGTGCCAGCCAGCAGCTGCTGTCGGCCCCTGCCGCAGTTGCCAAGGCTGTGATTGTGCGCAACTGAGCAAGACGAGCTGCAATACATGACAGTATCAAAGTGGTGCTGGACCTCGCCCTGGTTGGCCAGAGCCCCTGCGTGTCTGCATCGACACGCCTGGCAGCTTGTGTAGACAGGCCTGATGGCCCTGCTCTGCTGCCATCTGCCGTCGCCTCGAGGTGAGCGGGCGTGTGCGTCCGCGCGTGGCAGGGTGTTTGGCTGGACGAAGAAGAACGAGATTGGGAACGGGCGGTGGGTCATGTTTGGCTTCGCGGTGGGCTTGCTGACCGAGTACGCGACTGGCGTGGACTTCATTGACCAGCTCAAAATGATTGTCTCGTTCCTGGGCATTGCGGACGTGGAGTGACCGGGTGTTGGCGCATGCGCGGCTCGCCCGCGCATGCAGTTGGACTCGCGCTGCCCGTGATCAGCGCTACCAGCTGCAGCCTGCAGCGGCGGCAGCCTGGGGCGCGCTGCTTTCCCTCCTGCTGGTGCCCGTGCGAGAGAGAGGGTGCTGGCATCCTGCGACCTGGTTTTGCGCTGGCCTTCTTGTGAGCGTTCTGCTGAGCAATGCAGGCACCGGGCGAGTCAGAGCGTGAAAGTTGACATAGGATGGCTGTGAACTGTACACTGTGGATGCAACAGAGTCACTGCAGTACTTGGTAACAAAGAGTCTTCACGATTGTCCTCTCCCCTTGCATGCGCTCCAACATGGCCATGTTGGAACGCGTGCATGGGGACCATGGTGTACTTACCAAAACCAGGCATGGCTGGACTGGCCGACAGCACTGCCTTCAGAGCAGTGTGGGGCCAACAGCACTCCTTTCACAGCAATGTGGGGGGACCTGCCGGCTCTGCACAGGCTACAGCCTTGCGAAACAGCCAGAAGCGCAGACGTAGCATGCTCATGCAGACTTGCACGCTTGCAAGGTCCTGACTGCAGCACTGCTACTTGGCTCTCATGCTACCTATGCATCCGGACACGGTTAACAACGGACGGCTGCACCTCAAAGTAACCAGATTCCCTGAGGCCAGAGCACCAGCTCAGTTGCACAACCCCGCTGGCCTCACTGGCTAGTCCTACATGGCTGCACACCACACACAGACCATCACAAGACACAGGCTGCGCCGGAAACCCGGCGCCAGCATACTACGCTGGGGTTGTGCATGCCACAGCTCGGCAACGCCTCAAGGGCCTTGGCCTTGCTGCGCCAGCTCTGCGCAATCATCGCACTCGCCGTCGCTGGCATCGTCATCGTCGCCCCAGTCCCCAAACGGCCGCTGCTTGTGGAAGATGCAGCACTCTGCGCGGCGCGCACACGCTCTGTGCGTCAGCGACCCTCGCTCCCTGGTGTCGGCCAGCTTGCACGAGAGGCCGCTCGGACGCACTTTTTGACTTTTTCTTGTTCAAGGCCTCGTTGTCCACCACGTCCTCTGCCCACCGCACCGCCTGCCGGACACGCACGCGTCACTCATGCACAGCATGACTGGGACGGGTATCTGCACAGGTCGTGCCCGCGCGGAAGCGCACCTTCTTTTTCCGCCTGGGTACGAGCCGCAGCGTGAGCACTTCTGCAGCGCGCAGCACCCTGGTAAGCTTTGAAAGCAAGCGTAAACCACAACGGCAGATAGAACAGCACAGCACCTGCAGGCGCGGACTGGGAGGCGTGCTGCGCAGCGCTGCTTGCCCCGTTCTGCAAGCTGGTTACGCTCGAAGTCATGCTCTGGCTGTGCAAGGCGTGCCAGCACAGCAGCTGGATGCTAAGAGCCACGCGCCGCAACTCAAATAGACTTGAAAACTGATCTCCCTGTCTGTCTGAAGTGAGAACAGCTGCGCAGGCGTGCAAAGCAGCCTCCGGATGGATATGCCAGCACGCGGAAGGAGAGGAAAAACTGAAGTCGAAGCTGAACGGCGTGACAGGGGTACATCTAGGGTGCCAAGGGGTGCCAGGCCGCATGTGTTCCTCATCATCATTACTACAAGCACAAAAACACCGGGGGCAGGCAGACGCAGATATGGCGCGGGCGGCTTAGTATGGAAGGCTCTGAGTGCGCGCTCCTCAGTGAACCCAGGCGTGTTCGATTTTAAGCCTGTTTCAGCCAGCTGCAAGCTGTTTGCGGGGCCTGAGCTCGCAAGGCCTGTAAGCAGTGCATCATGACGCTCCTCAGTGAGCATGCCCTGTGTTTGCCGCCGCATGCAGCCTGGATAGCCAGCGCATGCGCTGCAAGCATTGCAGCGCACACACTGTCGGTTACGGATACCAGACGCTTATACCACTGCCAGGCACCCCTCGGCACACCAGCGCACGCGTCGGCGCTGTCACGGCGCATGCCGGGCCATGCACCTGCATGCGCTCACAACGCAGTGCCCGCGCGCTCCCTGCAGCGCGCGCACAGGCGGCCCGCCACCGGGACGCCCTGCTCTGCCGGTCACAGCTTCCCGAGCAGCCCACCTGCACCCCTAAGAGAGACGCCCCCGACGCCCGGCAACAGCCCGCGGCATGCTGCCACCCCCCCCGCCAGCGGCCTCACAGGTAGCCCATGGCCTTCTTGTAGGTCACCTCCTCCTTCCAGGTCACGCGGTCCTCGATCCAGTTGCCGCTGCTGTTGCGCCGCGTCAGGTCCCGCTTGCCCGCCGCGGGCTTGCCTGCGCGCGCGCGTCACGGCCATTGCTCGACCCCAGCATCATGCCATGTCCTGCAACTCTTTACGGGTGGCCCCGCTTGCCCGCCGCACGCTTGCCTGCGCGCGCACTGGCCCTTCGACCCCCAAAATCCTGCCACGTCCTGCATCTGTTGACGAGGCGCCCCGCCTGCCCGCCGCGCGCTTGCCTGCTTTTCTTGTAGCACCTCACCAGCCATGTCCAACATCCTGACGGCACAGCAGTCCCTGCCAATCCATGCATGATGCTTGCCAACAACACCTTGCGTCTAGGTCTGCCATCATCCCAAGTTTTGCACTCCAGGTGCTCACACAGTCACATGACAGTGCTGAGGTGGCTGCTCTGTTTGGCAGCCGCCGTGTTGGCACACGCTGAGAGCACAGGCCGCCGCAGAGCTCCTTCAAGGGAGTAGCCCAAATGCCAACAGCGGCCGGTCTGTTGCAGAGACCACAGCGCAGCAGACCAGCAGAGGCCGGGCGCGGGCGCGCACCAAAGACCTCGTCCAGCGGGCAGGTCTTCTGGCGCTGCTGGAAGATCTCGTCGGGGTCGACCGCCAGCTGCGCGGCCAGCTGGCCCGCCAGCGCGCGCCCGCGCGCCCAGTCCGGCACCGGCTTGCTCGGCGCCGCGTTGTCGGCCTCGTCCTCGTCGCTGTCCTTGTCGCTCCTGCGCGGGTGGCCTTCCCGTGCGCAGGATGGAGCGGGGCTGCCGGCTGTGGCAGGCCGCTGCTTCCCTGACGGCGCCCCTCCCACAGCCCGCGGCGCTCGTGCATGTGCAGTGCCCTCATTTTGGAGCTGGCTCTAAGATCAGGGCAGAGCCGGGGTTGCGTCAGACTGAAGCCCTGGTCTCAGCTCCAGCCTCTGGCCAATGCTCCACTCCTGCTTCAATCCAAAAATCTGCAGCACGGGGGACTGCCGCGCAGAGTGTGTCAGCGTTCGGGGCATGCTGCAGGCCATGGGTCGGGCCCGCACTTGTAGGGCGAGATCTCGTATGTCTGCGGCCCGGCCTCCCTCGCGGGCGCAGTGCTGCCCGGCCCCGCCGCGCCCAGCGCCGCCGGCCCCGAGGAGGACCCTCCGGCCGCGCCGGCAACCCTGGGGAAGCCCCCCCAGGCCGCCCCAGCGGACACCGCGGCATGCGCCGCGCGAGCCGGGAGCTCCCCGGAGCCCCGCGCCTCCAGCGCTGCCGCCGTAGCCGCCGCGGCCGCCGCGTGCGCGGGCTCCGGCGCCGCGGCGGCGATGGCGGCGAGGTCGGGCGCTGGCGGCTGCGGCTGCGGCGGCGGCGCGGCCGTGCGCGCGCGCTTGGCCTCCGCCGCCTGGGCAGGTGGCGAACCCGAGTGTGTGATGAGGGGTGCTCTAGAGCGATGGTAATGTACACTTGCCATGCATGACAGCATCGCATGCAGCCACCAGCGTTCTTGGCAGCCCGTGCAGACTTTGCAGCGCGCCAGCAGCCGCCTTACCTCAGTCGACCACACGCACAGGCGATACACTGTTTCCTCGACGTCGCAGTGCACGGGTAGCATCATAGACATAAGTGCAAAGCTGCATGCCAGCACAAGCGCGCCCGTTGGCTCTCAAGAGCACATATCAGTGTCCCGGTGCCGACGACCGCCTTACGCATCAGCACGGGCCATACAGCCATCGCGAGCGCCCCACGGCGCGCCTGGTCGGCGCGCTGCGCGGCCTTGCGCTTGCGCTCATCCTCTTCGGCCGCCGCACGGTCCGCCGCGGCGCGCTCTGCCTCGGCCTGCGCGCAGGGTGCGGGCGCGTCGAGCAGGGACCCGGCTATCTGATGCCGCCTATATGGCCAGCGCGACACCTGCGCTGGCCCGCAGCAGGGGCCGGGCGAGCGGGGCCGGGTCGCATCCGGGGGGACGGCAGGCTGTACCACGTGCATGTCAGGGGGCGCATGGCCCTCCAGACGCGCGCGCACACAATGAGCGGCGAGGCTGAGGGCGCAGACGCCCCCAGCTTCTGGCTCGGGGGCCCGTGCACGGCACAGCGCGCGGCATGGGCTGCTGCCAACTGTTTCCTTTCTTGTGTCTAGAAGGCAGAGAAAAGGCTCCTTGCTTGTTGGGCAAGGAAGCCATCCCCGGCCGCGCAAGGGCGGGGCGCGGGCGAGCGGCGGCGGGCGCCACCTTGCGCTTGAGGCGTAGCTCGTCCAGGCGGCGCTGCTTCTCCTCGCGCTCGCGCCGCTCGGCCTCCTCCCGCGCGCGCCTGCCGGCCGCAGCGCAGACGCGGTGACGAGCAGTGGCACCATGCCGCTCCATGGTGATGCACAGATGCGGTCAGCCTTGTCACCAGTGGTGCTCTGACCAGCCTCGTGTCGGCACCCGTGACGTACGGCGCAGTCTCAAGGCCACAGCCAGCCAGCAGAGTGCACATGACGCGCAGCCTGTGCTCTGCTTGCTTGCTCGTCTGCGCGCATGCACTGTGCCGGGGGACAGGTACGCTCTGCTGTGTGCTCCGGAGCTTGGGCAGCATGAGCGGCACAGCGAGCGGATGCGCACCGCCGCGCAGCAGCCTCCTCGTCGCGCCGGCGCTGCGCATCCGCTGCCGTGCGCCGCGCCTCCTCATCGGCGGCCGCCTGCAAGCCGTATTCATGTACCCTGTCTGTGCATCTCAGTGCATGCCTGTCTCTTTTGAAGCGCAGTGATCAAACACCGATGCGCCCGCTGGAATCTCTGCACAACGGCTGCTTGCCTGTGGGCAGCGTCGCCTATCCTGTGGTGCAGCGGGGCGCCCGCCCCGACACCGCTCCATTGCACTGGCGGTCGACCAGCTGACCAGCGCGCCGACAGGCAGCGGCGCGCGATGCATGTCGTGCAATACATGCATGGCACGTCGCTCACTGTCAGCAAGTGAGCATTGCACTCCCCTGCCGGCCTGAAGAGCGGCGAGCGCGGGGCACCTTGGCGTCGGCGGCGCGCCGCGCGCGCTCCTGCCGCTGCTTCTCGGCGGCCTTCTGCGCCGCGCGCTCGGCGCCGCGCTGCGCCTCGCGCCGCCGCGCTGCGTCCGCAGCCTCCAGCGCGCGCACCTGGCGTGCGGCCGGGCGCTCTGGAACGGAACCCCCCGGTGCAGCGGCGCACAGGGTCAGGCATGCTGTGCCCTACTTTAAGAACGTGATATTATGTCCAGCTTGCAGTGTCATGATGCAGTGCGGGTGCCGGAGGCTGAAGGGACGCAGCCTGGACGGGCGCATGTCGAGGGGCGCGTTGCGTTTCTCTTGGAAGGCAGGACGGCGGTCAGCTGCACATGCAGGTCATGGCTGCCAGCCGTGCGTCAATGCAGTAAATGTGGAACCACAATGCGCCGCGGCGCACCTTGACCGGCTTCTTGCCGGCGGCGGGCGCGCCCTCGGCCGGCTCCGCGCGCGCGACGAACGGCAGGAACGAGCGCACGGTGGACACCAGGTTGGCGCCCAGGCCGCCGATGCCGCCGCCGCCGCCGCCGCCGCCGCCCTCATCACGCCCGCTCGCTGACGGCAGCTCTACGGCTGCCGCCGCTTCCAGCGCAGGGTCCGAAACAGGCTGCGCCTCCTCGCGGGGCTCCTCCCTGCTTGGGGGCTCCGGCGCGTGCGCAGGTCCCGACCCAGGGTCTGCCGCTGCGTCGCCGCCGCCTGCGGCCTCCCCGGCCCTCCCGTGCGCAGCCCCTGGGCCAGCAGAGAGTGCATCGGTGACTGGGGCCACCGCGACGCGCTCTGCCGCGGCTGGCCGGGTGCCCGCATGCTGCGCCTGGTCTGGCGGCCCTGTCGCCGGGGCAGGGCCAGGGTCTGAGCTGTGGCGCGGGGCACTAGCGCTGCTAGGCGCTGTCTCTTTGCCGCTCAAGGCCCGCCCGGTTTCTGGGGCGGGCGCCAATGCGGCGGCGGCAGCTGCGCCAGCGTCCTGTGCAGGCCCCGCGGCGCTCACAGCCGCTTCGCCGCCACGCGCGCCCGCCGCCGAGTCCGCCGCAGCATCGCGGCCAGCACCGGCGCTCCCGGCAGCGCCCGGCGCGCGGCCGGGCGCTTGCGCTGCGGCAGGACCCTGATCAGGCCTGGCGTCAGGTCCAGGGCCCTGTCCAGGGTCGGCGTCAGGTCCCGCGCCGCCCTCGCCCGCCCCAGCGGCGGCGGCCGTGCGCCGTGCGCCGCCGCCGGGCGCCCAGCGCGCGCCGGACGCAAAGGCCGACCGGCCGCCGCCGCGGCCGGCGGCCGCGGCGGTCGGGATGTCGGCGCCGGTCTTGTAGGCGGTGCCGCCGCGCGCGCTGCCCGGCGCGCCGCCGGCCGGCGTTGCAAACGCGTCCGCGCCGTCCTCGTAGTCGCTGTCGCCGCCGCTGTCGTCGCTGGGCTCGATCACCACGTCCACGTCTCCATCCGAGTCGGCGGCGGCGCCTGCGGCGCCGGCGCTGGCCCCTGCAACCTCTGCGCTGCTGGCCGGCGCCTGGTGCGCGGGCGCGAGCGCGGGCGCAGGCGCGGGCGCGGCTGCTGGCGGCTGCGCCCGGGCCACGACCGCCTCTTCCCTGGTCGCCGCTGGCGGCGGGCCCGCAGATGCTGCGGATTCGAGCAGGCCATGTTTGCGGAGGGGCTGCGCCGGCCCCGCCCCCGCGTCCGCCTGAGCGTCCACGGCCTGCTGCCCTGCGGCGGGCGCAGCGCACGCTCCCGGGTCCGCCTGCTGTGCGCCATCCGCCGCAGCCTCCAGCGCAACCGCTGGCGAACGCACTGCCGGCGCGGTCCCGGCGCTAGCGGGCTCCTTGGCGCTCCCGGCTGCCGCGGCCTCCTGCGCCGGTGCAGCCGCACCGACGCCTGCCGGCTGCGGCGCCGGACCATCCAGGCTCGCCCTGCCGCCGCCGGCAGCGCAGGCCGCCGAGCGTGCGTGCTCTTTGCCTGACGCCAAGCCGGCCATACCCCCGGCACGCGGCGCGGCGGTCGCCTTGGCGGCCGAGCGCAGCACGCGCCGCGGCAGCGCGGTCGCCGGCGCGGCGCCGGGGTCGGCGTCAGGGCCGGGCGCCGGGGTTGCGCTTGCCGGCGCGGGTGTCCCCCGCGCGGCCGAGCGCGCCGCACCGCGTGTCCGGCGCGCCGGGCGCGCGTCGGGCGTGGGGTCAGGTGCGGTGCCCGCGCCGCCGAACCCTGGGCCACCTGCACCAAGCAGCGCGCCCTCGCAGGGCTGCCCGCTTTCCGCCGCCGGCGTGTCCGGCACCGCCCCGACTGCCCGCTCGCCCGCGCCCGCGGCCTGCGCTGCGCCGGCGGGCGGCGCGCCGCAGGCGCCCGCTGCCGGGCTCGCGGGCTGGCCGCCCGGCGCCGCACCCGCCGGATCGCCCCGGGCCGCGGCTTCATGCAGCGGGAGCGCGCGCGCTGGCTGCCCATCCAGAGCCGCGCCCGCCGCTGCGGGCGCCTCGCTAGCGGGGTCGAGGTCTCGCACCTCGGCCGCCGCGGCTGCGGCGGACGCCGCAGCCGCCCGGCCGTGGCAGCCCTCCGCCTGCCCGCCGGTCGCCCTGGCGCTCCGACGCCCTGCTGTCCGCGCGGCGGCAGAGTGCTCCTGGCTTCCTGCCTCCTGCTCACCCGCGCCCTCTGGTGCGCCCAGGGTGCCCGGCGCGCCGTCGCCGGCTGCGCTGCCCGGCTCGCCGCCCTCGCACGCGGCCGCAGCGGGCGGGCTAGCTACAGCAGGGTCTGGTGCGGGGTCCTCGGCAGCGTCGGGCGCGCGCTCCGCGCCGCTGGCGGCGCGGGTGCGCGCGCGCGCAGGCGCGGTGCGCTTGCGCGCAGGAAGCTCCGGGGAAAGGGCGCGCTCGGCAGCGTGCGCTCCCACCGCTGCAGGCAGCCGAACCAGGTCATGAGTAGCTGGGTAGATGACAGCGGGCGCTCGGCAAGACAAGCTCGCACCTGTAGCAAGCGGTGAGATTTATGTCGTCAGACACAACTGCGGGGAGGTTGAGGTTCAGGTTCTGGTCAGTTTCAGGCAGCCCCACCTGCGCTCGCCAGACCAGTATGCAGCAAAGGCTTCAGCCTGGGCGACAGCCTGGGTGAACTTGTTGTCCTTTCATAGGATAAGGGATACACGGAGTCAGCCTCGCCTGGGTCCGTAGCTCCGCCGTCCTCCGCTGCGCTGGCAGCCCGCGTGTTCGCCCGCGTCGCGCGCGCGGCCCTGCCCGGCGCCAGCGGCGGCCGGCCGGCGCGCGCGCGTGCTGCGCGCGTCGCGCGCGGCGGGCCCGGCGCTGCAGCCGCGTCCGTCGGCCCTGGCTGCTCCACGCTCGGCGGCGCAGCGTCCGCTGCGGCCGCTTCCGCTAGCGCAGCATTTGCCGCGGCAGCATCCTCCGTGGCCTCCTCGGCGACGGCGGCCAGCTCCGAGGGGCGCGCGCGCGGCTTGCGCGTGCGGCGCGCAGCGCGCGTCGCTGGCTCCTCCTCGTTCTCCTGCGGGGTGCAGCTAATTCGCTCGCTGCTGGCAGTCTCCACAGCACCCCCTTGCCTGCAAACACACTGCACAGACACCCTCTAACTGTGTCAGTGTGAAGTTTAGTGGTGCTTGACGCGCGGTCACAGGACAGTCGCCAGGATCTTGATATCATGGCCTGTGTAAACGACCGCAGGTGGAAAGCCCACCTTGCCGCGCGCAGCCCCTGCAGCGGCAGCGACCGCTGCGACCGCACTATCGGGCGCCGCTGCATCGCCGCGCGTCGGCGCGCAGTCGGCTATGTGCACGCGCGCGTCCCGAACCGCTGCCTCCAGCCAGCTCACGTCCTGCGCAAAGGCGCTCCGCACCGCCTCCAGTTTCGCCGCGCCCGCCCGCTGCAGCGCATCCCGCACCAGCTCATAGCTCTTTGCCATCGCTGTTTCCACTGGCGCTGGCCTGCCTCAAGGGCGCGGTCAGGCCTGGCGCTCAAGCATGCAGGCCGTGCTCGCACAACCAGTGCTGGGCAAGTGCAGCGCTCCCAACGCAAGCGAGCCGCAAGGGAGACACAAGTGCGGCGCTTCCTACTGTAGCGGAGCTTACCTACCGAGCCAGCAGACGCAGCGCTGCGAGCTGCTTCACTTTTTGAATCCAAGGTGGGATAGGTTAGGGTAATTGTAAGTGCATGCTGACCCGCATGGTCATACCAGATGAGCAGGTGAGGCCGGGCGCAGCCGCATGGGGGTGGCCGCCAGCAACATGCACAGCATGCCTCTGTATCACTGTGTCGCCGCAGCCTGCCTTTACATGCTCTTGCATTCGCACGCACGCAGTGAAGACTCCGCTCTCTGTGGCACACGCCTAGCACAGCAGAGGCACAGGACAGTCCAGTCACGTTCACCACCCATTGTGCACCCATCCACCATGAGCGTTTGCTCGTGCTGATCAGAGTCCCTGGTGCCTGATAGCCAAACCCCAACCCGCATGCATTTAACCATCCGAGTGAGTAGATGCAAATACCTGTAGCAGCGCACGGCGGCTGCCCGCCGCGCAGCAATAAGTGCCCAGCAATTCGTTTGCAGTCCGCCGCCAGGCTGCAATGTCCGCGCAGCAGACCCCCTAGCCCTAGCTAAGCCCTACAGTGCGCCCCGGCCGCGCATGCGCAGCGCGAGCACCAGCGCGGCAAGGGCAACGGCGGCCGCCGCCAGCGTGCGCCGCGCGCGCCACAGAGCGCCCGGGGCCGCTGAGACCGCCGCGATGGCGGCCGGCGCACGCTGCAGCAGCAGCGCGGTGGCGCGCGTAGCGGCGGCAAAGACAGGGGCCCGCCCCATGCGTAGCCGCCGGCCCGCTGCGGCCTCTGCCTCCGCCGCTGCGCGGCCAAGGTGCTCTGTCAGAGTGCCCCACATGAGTAAAGAGAGAAAGAATGCAGAAAGATCAGCTCACTCATGGGCGAGTTTGCGTCTTAAGGCGATGCTTGCACTAGGCATGCTGTTACTGAGAGCCCGCAGCGACAGAAAAGCACTACAGGCCAGAAGCTGGATGGGGCACCTCGTCACACTTTGTTGCCCCGGGGCCTGACAAAGCCATGCAGCGGCACGCTTACTACCCAGACAAGAACGTTAAACAAAGTAGCCATGCACGGCGCAATACGAGCGTTGGCTGCAAACCACTACGCCAGGCGCTCCAGCAGGCCGCAACGGGCGCACATGCTCCTGCTCCTGCTCTCATCCCTACCCCCTCCATACGTGCTTGTATGGGACCTGCAGCGGGCAAAGGCCAGGCCAAGTAGGGAGGGGCGACGCAGGAGCAGGGCGCGCACCGCGCTGGTACGCGCGCAGCGGCTCGCTCTTGCAGGCCACCAGGATGAACAGCGGGTACACCATGGCCATGATGGCCGCGCCCTTCCAGAACGTCCAGTACATCGTAGCTAGCGTGCACACGGAGCCAAAGCCTGCGCGGGCGGCCGGCCGTCGCCCGGCGCCGCGCCGTTATGCCCCATACACATCCCGCGCACCACACCAGGGCGTCCACCGGCTCGCGCGCGAGCTGACAGGCACGGCACGCAGACCTTCTTGGCACTCCGCGCCGAGCGACGTGCCGGACTTGCAGGGTTAGGGTTGGGTTACGGGGCTGGCGGGCGCGCCTAGGAAGAAGGCCCAGTGCTCCTCAATAAAGCTGATGCGGTCCTGCAGCCGGCGGCTGGTGAGGCTCCACTTGTAGTCAAAGCTGTACAGCGCGTACAGCCACGACACCAGCACAAAGTAGGCCGGCCCGCCTGCGGTCAGCCATGCACTGCCCTGATACCCTGTCTGTAAGACAACGTGCCTCGCTGCCCCCTGCAGGGCACGCAATGTGAAGATACAGGTCGGCCAGCGCTCTGTCCCACTGCAGGCGCTGTCACGCCACATCGACAAGCACACTCTACCAAATGATGGCATGGAGCAGCGCTACATCAGAATGCAGCGGGTCAAGGCGGTTGCTAGCTGCCGTCTAGCAAGACGCACTTGTGCTGTCCGGCACCCCCACCGGGCGCGCGCCTACAGCGCCCCCGCGCGCGGGGCGCACCGAGCACCGGCACGAACGCGACGGCGGACACCTGCAAGAAGAACACCGCGAAGAGCGCGACGCGGAACACCTCCTGCGCCGCCGCGTCCAGCCCGTCCTTGTGCCCGCTGCCGCCGCCGCCGCCGCCTGCCGCTGCGGGCGGCGCGCCGCGCGCCTGCCGCCGCTGCCACTGCACCGCCAGCTCCGCGATCTCCTGGTACCTGCGCCCGGGACGCTTGTTGGCCAGGCCCAGGTGCCGGCCCCACCAGGAACAGCCTCCGATTGAGCAGCCACCTCTGCATGCTCAGCTCCCAGGCGCCATCGGCCGCTGCGTTCGCTGACGCGGCACGCGGGCCTGCCAGCGCTGTCAGCGGGAGGAACAAATGCATGCCACACGCGCACACCCCTCGCGCCGCAGGCCGAACAGGGTGCGGGAGAGGGCGCACCACACGCAGCTGAGCGCGAAGCTGACGCAGTAGACGGGCAGCAGCCAGAGCGCCAGGAATAGCACGTGCAGCAGCGCGAGCGTCGCGTCCACCGCCTCAACCCCGCCCCACCCCTGCGGCAGTGGCGATGGCATTTAATGGCCCCACGTACGCGAGCGTCACGTCCACCGCCTCACCCCCGCCCCACCCCGGCGGCAGTGGCGATGCGAGTTGAAGGCCCGAAATAAGCGCCGCGTCCGCCGCCGCTTCCCGGCTGTGCTCGTGCAGCCAGGCCGAACAGCCCAACAGAGGTGTTTGCATAACATGCTCCTCATAGTTCGGATTGCTGAAGAGGGAGCAAGCTGGCACGCTCTGCCTCTCCACCCCTATACAGGCAAACATTGTGCTACAGAAACTTGGCCAGCTCCCGCTCTTGCTGAGGGCCAAGCTTATGCAGACGGGGAGAGTGGCACAGGTGAGGAGCTTGTGCTGAGGGCCGCCAGACTGGCGAGCCTGCCAGGGGCAGCGTGCTCGCGAGGCGCCTCGCGCAGCTCACCTTGAGGCTCGCGGCCAGCAGGAAGCGCGCCCCGGGCGCCATGACGCGCTCCCACAGCAGCACGCTCCCGAGAAAGATGGCGCCGTTGAGTGCGAAGCACTGCCCCGTCTTGCGCTGCGCGCGCAGCAGCTTGGCGCGTTTTGCGGCGCGGTAAGCACTTCAGCAGTCCACGGGAGGCGGCCTGTCTTCTGCGCCACAGGGGCTTGCGACCAGGCTGGGGCGGGAACGCTTGCACCGGCAGCGGAAGGCTCACCAGGATGCGCGGGTCGTGCACGAAGAACTCGATGCAGCGCCATATGCACAGGGCATCCTTGAAGCCAGCGCACCTGCGACATGCCACTGCAATATGCTGAGGCCCATTCATCAACCTTGTTGGAGTCGCCATCAAGCACCCACGTGTGTTATGGATGTGCAGCTACAGCACAACTACACAAACTTACTGCTCCAGGAACAGAAAACTTGTTTGAGTGCCATCCGTCTGCAGAATACAGGAACAAGGTGGTTAGGAGAGCATATGCACACCAGAGCGACACCGCAGAGCGTGCTGAGTGATACGTGCTGTGCAGGAGCTGCTTGGCAGCCATTACAGGCACCGGTGCGCAGCCATCACTGCAGGCTGCGGCCAGCCGGCCACGCGGCCGTGGCCGATGGCAAGAGCACACTCACCTGCATCATGAACGGCACTAGACTGCCAGTGATGCACATGACATCATCCTACAGCTCACAGGGCTCGAGCGCTTCCACTCGGGGGCCATGCATGACTACCATGCATGCAGAAAGAGCAGAAGTAGAGAAATAATTGGCTCACACATGTGCAGCTTTCTTCCTGTTTTACGGGACCTCCAACATAGCAAGTGTATGCAAGGCGATCAACAACGTATCTTGTTACAGTACCGCAGGCAAGCTGAGCTCCTGCATGGAGTTCCCTGGAGCCCGTGATCAAGGCATCGCGGAAGACCATCACAACCTTTCAGACAACTCCTACTCCTGCAAGGTGAGTCTTGGAGCTGTTGGTCAAGGCACCACGTGAAGGTGCCTTGAACACCGTGTATGTATTGCAAGTGTGCATGACAGCTCTACTGCTCTTCATCAAGGATATCTGGCGGCAAACTTGCACACCTTGCAGTCCAGAGCAGCACGTCGGAAAGTCTGCATAAACGCGCGCTGCCTGGGCTGCAGCAGACCTCTTGCCTCGCGGCGCTCTCCAATGGCCTGCTGCGCGGCATGTTTGGCCTCGTCTGGGCTGACCGGCCGGCGCGGCCTGCCGCTGGGGAAGTGCAGTATGCAGCCGGCCTCTGCAGCGTATGCTGCTGCGTGCGCAAAGCGCTGCAGGCGCAGCCGCTGCCCCTGACGCTCGACTTTTCTGCTGCACGCTTGAGCGAGGGCCAGCGCGCGTGGCTGGCAGCGCCTGTGCGGGTGGGGTGCGTTCAAGCCACCAGCATCAGCGACAGTGAAGAACGCTTGTGGCGTGGCTATTATAAGAGCGTCCTCGCGCACCACGGCCACTCCCTGCTCGAGCTGTCCGGTGTACCACTGCGGCTCTTGACAACTGTTGACCAGAGCGTGCTGCCAGCCCTGGACATGAGCGGCCTTGCCCTTACCCAGCTAGGGATTGTATGTGTGCTGCCCTACCTTCCTATGCGTGTGTTTGTGCAGAAGCGCGTCTGGCTGGCGCCGGGCTTCTGGCCGCAGAGCCTGGTCCAGCTCACGCTCCTCAGCGCAAGCTGCAAACAAGATGGGCTGCTGGGCCGTGTGGAGTGGGGCACGCACTCAGCTTTGCGCCCGACGAATGACCCCCTGCCGCAGCTGCAGAGCATTGCTGTGATGGGGGGCATGCGCTTTAACAATTTGTACGATCTGCCACTGCTGCGAGGGCTGAAGACCTGCCCTGCCCTGACTGTAGACAGTGGGGATTCCCAGCATGGAACATGGGTAAACGCAAGCATTCTGGAGCACGTTCGCAGCATACACCTACAGGCTTCCGTGTAGTTTAAAATGGAACAGTCAAGCCCAATCCTGATGGGCTGCACGCGTCGCCAGTCCAGAGTCTGTGCCCGCCGGCACTGCAATCCGCCACAAGTGAGGCGCTTTCGATTTGTTTGTCAGGCTTCCGGTCGCCAGGCTTTGAGTTTGCTCTACCGCACCGCATGGCACTGCGCGCGCTGTTTGAGCATTGTTCTGGCCAGTTTGCGTTTGAGGTGTGCATGCGTCCATGCGCCCCAAACCAGCCAATGCGCCTGGCCTGGCGCCGGTGGCCCCGGCAGGGCTCGACAGACTGGCAGGCCGCGGCGGACGCGCACGCGCAGGCCGCTGCATGGGCCCATGAAGCCTGACTGCGTAGGAACAGGGCAGCATTTCAGGGAACAGGGACCGTGCAGGGTAGGCCAGGAGGGCGCCTCAGGCCTCCTCTTGCGGGTGGTGGCGCGGCGCGAGCGGGCACATGTAGCTGGATGCAGCGGCGTGCAGTGAGGCGCGTGCCTGTGCCCGGCGCAGCTGGCGCTTGCTGGCATGTCATCATGACGTTGGCATGCACACCGCATACTTGCCAAGGCAGTCAGGACGGCGGAATGTTGCGAAAGCAACGACACGCCAGACTTTGGGCACTGGTCTGCTACTCTGCGCAACATCCTATGCCAGGATCCGGTGTGCCCAGAGGATGCAGTGGTGCGGTGCTGACAGTTTAGACGGACTTCCTTCCTATACAGCAACGTGCTTGAACATGCAGGAGCGGGTGGAATGCATCAGATAGATGACGAAATGCTGACGCGTCCTGTAGCTGACGGTGCATGCGTTCAGCGCACAGCAACCTGTCACATCACAGACTCTGTGACACAGAGTGAGGCAGTGCAGGTGCCGCGCGACACCTGCCTCGGTCGCCATGCAGCCAACAACGCAATGCGGTGCACACATGCATGTTCAGCGTGCCGCGAGCCTCAGGCGCGAGGCCGTCGACGTGATACTCCGCCCGCCCTCGAGTTGAGGGATGATGCTGCCCAGCCGGGCAGCCTCGCGGCCGCCAGCAACCCCCTGCTCCGCCAGGCCGGGCTAGGCCTGCCTCGGCGGTGCCTGCCGCCGGCACGCCCGCGCGCACTCCGCCAGCACAGCCGCCTTCTCGCGCCGGAAGGCCGCCGCCGCGGCGCCGCGCGCGCTCTGCAGCTGCGGCGCGGCCGCGCGCGGCCCGCTGGCCGGCCCCAGCACGTCCGCCTCGGCGTCGCAGATGGCCGCGGCCACCTGCGCGGGCATAGGGTAGGGTCAGCAAGCAGGCCTGTCTGCGGAGCCATGCGTGCGGAGACTGCAGTCCAGCGCCCGGAGTTGGCCTGCCAACGACGTGCTTTCGTGTGCAACGATGTGGTTTGCTGATCAGTGACATGATTTGCTGAGCACATAGGTTGCTGAGCGACGTGCACTGCCACGCGCGGCTACGGGCAGCACCCGCAGCGCGTCAGCCTCGTGCGCGCCCGCCAGCGACGCCCTGAGGACGCCCAGCGTCGCCTCGTCGGGGCCGCGTCGCGTGAGCGTGCCCTGTCGCGTACCCAGTCCAGTGCCAGGTGAGCTCTGACTCCGAGCAGGTGGAAGGGCCGACTGTTGTCAAGCAGACACAACACTGTGAGTCTTCTCGCCATTGCTTAGAGCAGTGGCCGCTCATCACTCTCAGAGTGCATCAGCTTTACACGTGAGCTTGATAGAGCTCCTTTAAAGCCAGACTTTTGAAGGATACATTGGCTGGACACCTGATTGGCTTGCATGGGCTCTGCAGCAGCGTCCAGCATACACGAGCGAGCAGGTCTGCAGCAGCGAGGGGCACCGGGCTCGCCGTGAACGCGGCGTCCGCGGCCGCCTGCCCCAGCGGCGGGTCCATGCCGAGCGAGGCAGCCGCGGCACGCGCGCGCGCGGCCAGGCTAGGCACGCGGAACGCGTCATGCGGGTTGCCGGCCTCCACAAAGCCATAGAACTGCAGCAGCGAGTCGTTGCCCTGCGGGCCGTATGAGATGAACACCTGCTCGCCCTGCGCGCGCGACCGCGGGGGCTCAGGGCTGGGTGCAGGGTAGGGTAGGGCGTATAAGGCAGAGACCTGCATGTCCGCACGGGCAGCCCATGTGGAGCTTGGAACTGGCTCAAGGGCTGCCGCGCTCGCGACACACAGCCTGTGGTGTCGGCAGCAGCCTGGCGCCTGGCATGTCCACTACAAGCTGTGACTCGCATCATGTCGGCCACCAGGGCGGCCTGTATCCTGGCGAATGCATCCGGCATGACAACATCTTCAGGGAGGCGCCACAGGTATCTGGCATGTGTGCCAAGGCACCATAGTTGTTCTCTGCACTGCGCGCGCCGCGTGCTCCAATGCGCCGTGAGCCGGCTGGCCGCACCTGCTTGAAGCGCCGCGAGCCGGTCCTGGCCACGAAGCGGTCCCGGAAGTACTCATACTCCACCTCGCTCTGCGCGGCGCGCCCCGCAAACACCCGGCGTCAGCTGCCATCAGTGACGTATGCAGTCACCGTTTGCATGGTGGTTTTGTGTTGCGGCTCTGGTGAAGGTCCACACGGGTCTGCCATGCGGCACTCCAAGTCCATCGACTCTGCCTTGACGATGCGGGCGGCGCAGCGCGCACATGCAGCGACATGGCGTGGAAAGGCTCAGGTTTGCGGAGAGCGCCATGGTGAGGGTCATGGAATGCCAGGGTCTGCGGCGGGCCCGCTGCATGCACAACCCCGCGCGGCGCCAGCCCCGGGCCCGCACCTCGACCGTGCCGCGGTGGTTGATGAGGTCGAGCCAGGGGCACATGGCGTACCACTTGATGCGCTGCGACAGCAGGTACGTGTAAATCAGATTGAACAGCGCCGCCGCGATCGCGCCGTTCAGCACCTGCGCAGGCGTGGAGAAGGATGAGGAGGAGCGGGCAGAAGAGAAGGGTGGAGAAAAGGAGGCGAGAAGGAGGCAGGTTGCCCACGCAGGCTCGTTCACCGCCGCGTGCGAGGCGGTGCTGCCACGCCAAGCAGGGGCCGCACATGCAACCATAGCCAGAGCGTCTGTGCCGTGGACTGTGCAAGTTGACAGATGCTATTTAAAGCCTGTTTCTAATATCATCAACACTTGTATGTGGACACGCTGTGCTACACACATGTCATAGCACATGCTGCAGGCCCAGCTGTTCCAACGCGAACACGTGCTGGTGAGGTCACATGGCGGCAGCCCCATTGCCGCGCGCCACCTTGGCACGCACAACTGTGTGCGGGGGACTGAACAGCGCATCCACAGTATCTGTACTTGTATTGAGTCAGCAGGATGCATGGGGGGCACCTGCTCCAGCGGGACATGCAGGACCGTGAGCGAGCCCGCCCCCGCGGCTAGCAGCGCGACCGCCAGCTTGGCGCGGCTGCGCCAGGGCGGCCCTGGACACGCAATACAAGCAATGAGGCCTTCCAACAAATGCAAAAAAAAACGCTGACAATGGACTGCCCATGGACGTATGACCAGTGTTCTGCGGTACCACTGCAAGATTTGTCTGACATGAAAGAGGCTCGTTGGTGGCGGCAGCAAATACACTCCACCGCCACGCAGACAACACAACCGACCAGCGCTGAAAGACCAGCACACCAAGACGTACAGCAGAGCAAAGCGCAGCGCCCAGCGCGCACCGCCGTACGGCCCGCTGAAGGCGCGGCTGCGCACGCAGTTGAGCGCCCAGCTGAGGTCCTCCAGCGTCACGCGGCTGCCGGGCGTCGCCGCCAGGAAGTCCGCGTGCAGCCGCGCCCACGAGCTCCGCTGCGCCGCCACCTGCGGCGCGCAGAGCCCACAGGCGCCCGCTGGCGAGCTGGGCGAGGCGAAGTCGCCTGCGCAATCCTGCTACCGCCCATGTCCTGCAGACAGGGCGCAGGCCGCGCAGCGCAGCTGGCGCCGCAACGGCGACGCGCCGAGCGCAACGCCATATACAGCGTCAATATGGCTCCCCGGAACCAAGGAAATTAACAGCCTGAAAGCACAAGCAAACGCCCAGAGCACCTGCTGCTCCAGGTGCGGGTAGCGCAGCGCGGCCAGCTCCTGCGGCCGCCACAGCAGCGGCGGGTCGAGCGCGGCGCCGCGCGGCAGCGCGGCCACGTACGCCGCCAGCCGCGATGCGGAACCCAGGCTCGCCTCGTGCAGCAGCTGCAGCGCCATCTGCACGTACCTGCGCCGAGCGAGCGCGCCATCTCGCCGGGCCGGCCGCAGGCCGCCGCGGCTGAGCGTGCGCCGCCAGCCATGCTGTCGGCCCCAGGCCCGCCTCGCGCAGCAGCTGCGCACGTGCAGCAGCGCCGACTGCACAAACAAGTTGCCAAGCACACCCTGTCGCAGTTCGGGCGCAGCGCGCCAGCGCCTAGAACGGTTTCTTACAACCCGCGCCACGCGTCGCTCTTAACCACCACAGAACACATTGGAGCAGTGCATGCACTGTATGCATGAGAGCACCCTCGGCTGTCCTGGTCTTGCTGCCAGGCGGCGCCAGCCCGGGTGCACCGGCAGCTGGTGTCCGGAGCCTCGCCTAGAACAAGGCGCCACAACGCCACGCAGCCGCGCTAACGAGACTACCGGCGCACCAGGGCTTGGACACGTAGAAAGCGGGGGAGCAGAAGTCCGGGAACGGGCAGCGCTGCTTGGGCGTGACGAGCAGCGCCGCGCTCATCGGCAGCGACACAAGCGCCTCGCCCGCCTCTATGTCCACGGTCGCCGCCATGCCGCGCAGCCCTGCGAGCGGCGCCGGAGCCTTACCTCTGTCTCTGTGCTGTTCCCTGGAAAGCGTATGCAGCACGCAAGCTTCCTGGTGGTGTCGGGAGCCACTGGAGTGCCACACCTACCACCAGTGTACCCAGGATTTTTGTACGTTTTGCTGGTAGTTTGCGGACCAGCAGGTGCTCACTGCTTTGAAGGGGTCTCACCATTAAAGTCGGCCATGCGCAGGTGGGGTGCTTCAATGCCCACGTTTGCAGCCCACTGCTCCAGCGCGCTGTCGGCGTTCGCTGGCGCAGCCTCTGCCTGAGCGGCCGCCAGACACCGCTGCCTTTTCCGTGCTGCATTACGCGAAACAGCCAGGGGCTGGTGCAGGTGCTGTTGCGTGTGCTTAGCAGGTAAGCTGTGTCCGCCAATGTCTGTTACGCTCTGTGGGAAGACCAGCACAGAGCTGCTGGCGGCGCAACGGCCGGCTGCAAGCCAGGCACCAGCAGCCATAGCCGCAACTTCTATGTGTAAGCTCTGATTATGGCAGAACGGTAAGAAGTTGTTGTGGGGCGCGTCCCTGAGTATCCCCTCTCTTTGCTCGCGACTCATCCTGCAAAAACCCCCTCTCAGCCGCCCTATCTGTCCTGACACAGTTTGTACCGTTTGCACGCCTTGGCCTTGCACAGAGGTCCAGGCGAGTGTGTGAGATCCCCAACGTGACACTGAGGGTGGTACTGCCGCGCCCGTATTAGTGTGGGGCTCCTTGGCAAGCATGACTCACTCCCGGGCCTTCAGCGCAGCGGACAGGAGCTCACTCACAGCGGTGGACGCCGCACGCCTCGCTCGCGCCAAGGTTTGTTTAGTGTTGCACACCTGCCTGGCACATACATTTTATGCATTGGCATTTTTGCAACTGCTGTGACGCATTTGTTGTGCGTGTCTCTGCCTGTAAGACACTGGTGGCTTTTGCACGCCCGATAGGCAGCCGCAGCCGCTCAACCAGTCAACCTGCCCAGCGCAGGGCTACCCGTACGCGCGGCCCGCGTCCTCGTTCCTGTACGTGGACCGCGCCGTGTACACCTTCCCGGACAGCGCGTGGCGCGGCCCCAACGCGCTGGAGGCCCTGCAGCTCACCGCGTACGACGGCGAAAGGACTAGGTGCGCACCCCGCTGCCCCGGCGGCCAAGCAACCCGGGTACAGCTGGTGACAGGCTCCAACGCGCGCTGCCTGATGAACTTACTGCCAAGTTGTAGTTCGCAGACTCCGTGCACCGCACACTCCATGCTTGTAATTAGCAGTGGGCTGGGGGGTGTCATACAGCGGCGCGGCGGTGCTGGCGGGCGCGCCTGGCGCCGCGCCGGCCGCCGAGCCCTGGACGCCCGTGCTGGCCATCGGCAGCAACGCCGGGCCGGAGCAGCTGGCGCGCAAGTTCCCGCCCGAGATGTTCCCGGCCGGCGTCGTCGTGCCGGCCGTGCGCGCCGTGCTCGAGGACTTTGACGTCGTCTACGCGCCCCTGATCAGCTCCTATGGCTCCTGCACAGGTGCGGCGCGGGCCGCGCGCCCGCCGCGCGTGCCGTGCCACCGCCCCGTCACCCTGCATGTCTGCAGCACGTCATGCTGCCGGCTGCCGCTCCCGGCGCTCCTGTGTTCTGCCTGGCAGTGCCGCGTGGGCGCTGCAGCCATGCGGCCGTGCACGGCGTCTTGTGGTGGTATGCGCATGTCGCCGCGCCCTGCCCCGCCCAAGCGCGCCGCGCGCGCCCGGCGCGGCAGCTACGCTGGAGCATGCGCCGGGCACCGTGGTGGAGCTAGTATATGACATTCCCCCGTGCCACAGGGAATGTTTCCCTAGCCCTAGCCCAGACCCTAGCCCAGACCCTACTCCTCGCCCGGCGCGGCAGCCACGCTGGAGCACGCGCCGGGCACCGCGGTGGAGCTGTTCGTGACCTTCCTCACGCCGCGCCTGCTGGCGCGCATGCACGCGACCGAGGGCGCCTACCTGCTGTGCCGGCTGTCGGGCGTCTGCCTGCACCTGGGCGCGTCGCTGGAGTCGCGGCGGTGCGCGCGCTGCCCCCCGCCCAACACTGCCTGTGCCTGCAGTCCCTGCTCCAGACTTCAAAAGCGTCACATCTGCTCCTCATCTGCTCCACCTCCCTTCGGACCCTGCCCTGCACCTGGCCGCCTCCGTAGTGTCAGAGCGGGCGCGGTAGTCCGCCTGCACCTCGTCCCTCCAAGCGTATTCTTACAAAGGTAGAGCCTGCTGCAGAGGCTGGCAACATGCCTAACCTGCTCTGCTGGTGTCGATCCACGCCCAAAGCCATCGCGGCACTGCTCATACGCAGACCCGCCCTGCCCGGGCGCAGCCGGCGCCCAGCCCATGCCCGTCAGCGGTCCTTTCTGCGCAGCAGCATCAAGGGCGCTCAGCTGGGAGGTGGCGCAGGGATGGGACGCCCAGCGCCGGTCAACTGAGCTCGATCAACCAGTACAACCACCAGGCGGGCACGCTGCACCTGCCGCTGGGCGCGAGCGCGGGCGCCAGCCCGGTTGCCATCCAGGCGCGCCCGCGGGCCGGCTCGCGCGCCAGCATGCCGGCGCTGGCTTGCAGAAGATGTCGCCGAGCTTGCACATGGTCCTCACAAGTGTTGCGGCAGCCTTTTCCGGAAGCAATGTGAGCTTGGCGCGGCACGATGGCAGCACCCCCGCCGCTTGCATGTCACCAGACTTTGTCAGCAAGTGCAGCCTGGCGAGGCGCGTGCGCGCCAAGTACGCTAGCAGCGACGGCAACGGTGTGGGCCGCGCGCAGGAGATGCGCGCCGCCGGCCGCCGGCTGCCGGCGCGCACGCAGGTCGGCATGCTGCGCGCCGTGCGCGACGCGCTGGCGGCGCGGGAGCCCGGCAGGGACGGGGTTGCCGGAGACCCTGCCGGGGCGGCGGCCGCGGCTGGGCCGCCCGCAGACCCTAGCGACGCCGCCTCTGTCCCTGGGGCAGCACGCCCGGCCCCTCCTGCGGCAGGCGCGCCTGCGGACGGCGCGCATGCGGCAGGCAAACCGCCGCAGGCGGCGGGCGGCGCGGCAGGCATGCAGGCGTCTCTGCATGGGCAGCGCCAGTGCGCGGAGGGCGGCGCGGCCGATGCTGCTGAGGGAGAGGAACGAGGGGCCGCAGACGGTTGCGGCGCCGGCGAGGACAGCCTGGACGCCTGGATCCTGCAGAACCTGCACGACGAGGCCGCGCGCAAGGCGCGCGTGGACGCACTGGTGGCCATGGCGCGGCCCTTCGCGTACGCGCGCACGCAGGTGCTGGAGGCGCTGGGCGACATCTATGACCACAATGTTGCCTAGGTTTGGTGGCAGTTGGTTCTGGCCCAGTGCGCCCGCCGAGAGTGCGCGGACCAAATGAAGCCACTGTGATGATTATATCACTGACACGCGCACTGCGCGTGTGTGCCTGGGCACCAGGCGCATTGCCTGGGGACAGCTTAGGAGAGACGCTGGTGCCAGCAGGAGGACGCCGGCCTGCCTGCGTAGGCAAGCTTGTGTTGCATGCCTTAGGCTTACAACGTTGGTTTATAAGTTTGGTTGCATTTGCAATTGCCTTAACTGTTTGTAGGGCTCGATTGGGCAAACGCTGCGGCCATCCTTCGTTTTGCGCCCAGTGCCTCACCTCATGGTGGTTTCTCCAATGCGCATGACCGAGCACGCCTTGTGCAAAACTGTGCGAACGCATTGTTCTGGCAGCAGTCTCCCGCATAGTGATTGAACATTTAGATCGCCAATGCATATCAATACACATGTTTCCTTGTCCACAGCTGCTCGAGCAATATCGTCTGCGCGTGTTACACGCGATCCAATGGGTGCCCTGAAGTTTATGATAGGGTAGAGGGTAGTGCAGAGGCACAGAAGGACGCTCACATTACACGCCGTCCAAGCTCCGCGCACTGCGTTGCTTGCCAGGCGACAGCACACCCACAAGTCCTTGCTCCTACCCTGGCTGGCACCCCCAGAGAAGGATGCGCCACCCCATCCCGGCCCCGGCCACCGGAAGAAGGCCCCCAGCAGGCGCTTCTCCCCGGCAGCCGCCGCACTACCAGCACTGCCCCGCTGCTCCGCGCTCCCCCCACTGTGCGCGTGCAGCAGCAGCCACAGCCCGAGCGGCGCCTAGGCGGGGCGCGCGCCGCAGGCCGCCGCCGCTCAGTGCATCGCCACGTTCGGGCGCACAGCCTTGAAGACGGTCTTGTACGCCCGCGTCGACGGCCTGCGTGTGGACCCCACAGCGGCGACTCAGCGGCATACAAATCCCTGATGCAGCCCCCTTTGCAATTGCAGCCAAGTGAGCTGCCGTCAGAGAGACTCGCAACCCCTGGGTTGTCCTGCGTGGTGCACGGCCACAAGCCAACAAGAAAGGGCGTGCTGTGCCTATGTCGGCCCAGAGCCCTGGCGTGGCCTTTGCCAAACCCCGAGCAACCAAGCATGCCGTCGTGGGGCGAGGCGAGCGGGGCGGCCCACCGCGCCATGCGCCGCATGAGCGGGAAGCGGATCTTGGAGTCGTGGAACTGCTTGATGTTGACGCGCTTGCAGGCGGCGGCCGGCACGGTCGCTGTCTTGATGATCTGCATGCACGGCGCGCGCACGCGATGCCGCGAGGCCATCTCCTGCTCGCCCGCGCGCTGCCCGGTCAGTCGCCGGCACTTGCCGGCCCCTTGCTAGCCGGCAAGACCCTTGCCTAGCCTCAAACGCGTGCTGACGCCCTCCTGAGCAGTCATGCACTGCAGGGAGAGCACAGCCAAGGCGCAGCGCATGCTGCATCTCTTGCACTCCTGGCTCAAAGTTGTAAAGCGTGCCCTGGCGCCCCGGCTCCACAGCGCGTCTCAAGCAAAGTGCCACGGCTCCCTGCGCACGCTGCACCCGCTCCCGCGATTGGTGCCCGGCGCAGCTGCTTCCCGGAACAGTCGTCGCGCCGCTCTCACCCTTCCCTCGCACCCTGCCCACCCGCAACATGCCCGCCCAGGTGTGCAGGGGGGCGCCGGGCGCGCCTGATACAGCTGCTCCACCGCGCCGTTGAGTGTGGTGTCGCGGTACTCCTTGTACATGTTGTGGTAGCCCGTGCGTGACTGGTAGCGCACCCACACGCCAAAGTTCTTCACCGTGGTCGGGTGCTTCTCAAAGAGCTGCGCCGCCGCGCGCCCCCTCCGCTCAGCCTGCCCTGTTAAAGATAGCTGTGCGGTGCCATCAGCTCTCACGGGCGCAGCAACAGCTGAGCCTCTTTCTGCAGGCACTGCAGGGCTCTCACAGATCTGCGCCGTCGCGCGCCCCTCCGCTCGGCCGGCCCTGCCAGACAAAGCTGTACAATACCAATAGCTCTCGCGGGTGCATCAGCAGCAGCTGAGCTCTTGCTGCAAGCACAGCAGAGCTTTATGTCTCCTCGGCACAGCACAGCGTGCTTCAGGCCCTTGCTTTGGCCCGGCCTCGCCCTGCACACTGGCAGGCTGCGCGCTCCCCGTGAGAGGTGCGGGCCGCACCTCGTTGCAGGCCAGAATCTGGCCGTTCGCCTTCTTCACCTTGCGCAGCTTTCGCAGGAAGTACCTACGGGCAGCCGCGCTTCACACGCCTGCCTCCACAATCTCAATCCGCACTGGATACACTTCCGCGTCAGGCAGGCGCGTCGCACACCAGAACTTGCTCTTGGCGCGCACGGCGTCGGTCGCCCAGAGCTTCATGCGGTAGATTGTCGGCTCCGACTCCCGCTCGCTGGGCAGGTGGCGGCCCACCACCTGGTACTGGTGGTACTTGTACCCGCCCTGCGCGCGGACAGGGCCGCATCAGCGCGCCGGCGCCGTGCCTCCCGCGCTGCTGCCAGCAGGCAATCAACAGCTCTCTGCCGTCGCAGCGTTCAGCGCACCTGCACCATCGTGGCAAGCCTTCGCCTGCACACACCTCCTTGCTCCTTCCTCTAGGACGGCCTGCTGCATCCAGTGCGCAGCAAGCCGCCAGGCACAGGTCCAGGGTTGAAACCCTCTCTTACCAAGCAAAGTTCGCTCCACAACTTTTGTATACACTTGTTCGTGCCGCTGGATCAGAAGGGGAAAGTGCTGTCTGCATACAAGCGGAGGAAGGCAGTGTATACGCAGAAGCGACCAAAGTAGCTTTGTGCTTCGGCGTCGCTGTTGTCGTGGAAGGTTTCAGCGTAGAGGCCGAGCAGGGGTTGCGCACCGCGCCAGCGCGCATGGCAGGACCCCAATGAGTGCGGGGCTTGCCTGCGCGCTCGGCTGCCCGCGGCGCTCATGGCAGAGCACGCCGAGTTTGTCACGCTCTACGCGTCTGAGTTGGCCGACCTCACATTCAACAGCAAGCCGGTGATCAACACGCTGACGATGCTGGCGGCCGAGAACGCGCCTGCTGCGCACAGCATCGCGTCTGCCATCGAGCGCCACATCGTCACGGCGCGCCGCTCTGCTGTATCCCAGACATGCCTCACTGAGCATTGTCTGCTCTGTGTGCAGAGCATGGCTGGCTGTTTAAGTGGCGCGCCAGGGCGGGTAGGCTGAGGAATGTGCTTGGCCCCGCAGTGCCCAGCGAAGCACAAGCTGCCGGCGCTGTACCTGGTGGACAGCATCGCAAAGAACGTGGGCCAGCCGTTCGTGAGCCTCTTCGCACAGAACCTGCCGCAGGCGCGCCTGCCTGAGGCCACACCTCTGCCTGCACAGTGCGGGAGCCACAAGGGCAGTTACCGATATGCAAGCGACCCTTAAGGAACAACCTGAGCTGGTACAGCAGCCTCAGGCTGGTCAGGAGGTTCGCAGGTGTGCAGGAGTGTGCTGGTGTATGCCTGTGCGGTGCGGCCTCCAGTGTCACAAGGAAGTGCGTAGAGTGCGGATGAATGCCGCCGTGTGCCTTTTGCTGCTCGTTGGCAGAGCTCGGGCTGCTGCCTGACAGGCGCCCCGCTCGCGCTCCGCCTGCAGGTGTATGCGCTGGTGTGGCAGGCGGCGCCGGAGACGCGCAACGCGCTGGAGAAGCTGCGCGCGACCTGGCACGGCGTCTTTGCCGACGCTGTGCTGGCCGCCGTGGCGCGCGCCTCGCAGGCGCGCCCCGCAGGCCCCGCGCGTCGCACGGGGGCACCGCCGGCCGGCGCCGCCCCGGCGCGGCGCCCCACTGACGCCCTTGCGCTGCCGCCGGCAGGCGGCCGCCGCGCAGATGCAGGCGGCGCAGCAGCCGCAGCCGGCGCAGTACGCGCCGCCGGCGTGGCAGGCGCAGCCGGCGGCGCTGCAGCCCGGCGCGTACGCGCAGCAGGGGCCGCCGCAGGGCTACGGCCAGCCGGCGCTCATGCCCCCGCTTCCGGTGCAGGGCCCGGCGCCGGGCCAGCAGCACCCGGGCTATGCGCAGCCCGCGGCGGGGCAGTATGGCGGCCAGGCCGCGCCGCTGTCGCCCGGGCGCGCGTATGCGCCGCCGCAGTCGCCCGGGTATGCGCCCGTGAACGCGCCGCCGAACGGCGTGTATTATGCGCAGCCGCCCCAGATGCAGCCGCAGCCGCAGCAGCAGCCGCAGCCGCTGCTGCAGCCGCAGCCGCAGCTGGCGCCTGCGCCAGTCATGTATGCAGTGCCGCAGCAGCCGCCGCCCATGCAGGCGCAGCCGGCGCCGGTGCTGCAGCCGCCGGTGCAGTACGTGCAGCAGCCGCTGCAGCCGCAGCCCGTGGTGCAGTACCAGGCGCCGCTGCCGGTGCAGTTGCTCGCGCCGGTGCAGCTGCCTGCGCCGGTCACCCTGCCCCCGCCCGTGACCCTGCAGCCGCCAGCGGGGCCGCGGCCGGCGCCGGTGACGCTGCCGGCGCCGGGGCCTGCGCCTGCGCACCTGCGTGCCGGGGGCGGCCAGGGGCCGAGCGCGGGCGCGCCAGGAGCGCCGGGCGCCGGGCTGCCAGACTTTCTGTCGTCGCTGCTGCAGCAGGGCCTGATAAGAGTCCCAGGCGGGAGTGGCGCGGCGCGCGACGGCGCGGGCGGCGCAGCCGCGGCGGCTGATGGCAATGAGAGCGACGATGATGCCATCCCGAGGCGGCGCTACGACCCGGAGAAGCTGCACTTCCGGCCGGAGCGCATCAAGGTGCGCTGCCACGCCTCCTTGCCTATATTCTTGTGCTCTGTTGATCGACACAACAGCTGGCAACGCTGGAAAGCGCTGCGTCGCCGCTGCAGTGCGGAGCAGGCTCCGGCTGCTCTTCGAAGCACTCCTTGCAGTTCCCAGCGTGCAGGCCACGGTGCTGTAATCTCGCATCCCGCGCGCTTGCAGCCCCTGCGGTGCTCAGCACCCCCAAGCCTGGCTGCTGCGAGAGGTGATGACTTCTCAAATATGCAAAATCAATTGCAAGGGAGGAGCCAGCGGAGGGGGTATCAGCCAGTGGGCAAGAGATAATCGGCCACTGCTGCGTGTACAATCGCTGAGGGCTGGTGCCAGGTGCCGTGCTTGATACAGCGGAGGTGCTCACGGCGGACATGCACAGCTGCGCTCGCGCACGCTCAAGCACTTGATGCTGTAGCCTAGAACGTCTCCTCTGTCAGCAGAGCCCAGGCACGCTTTTGTCAAATTGCCAGCGACGTGAGGCCTGCAGTCATGCCAAGCACCTCGCGCGGCTCGCTCCCAGGACCACAACGAGCGCCTGCAGCTGCGCACTCGACGTTGCCCAATCTTGCGGCAGTTCATGGGCTGTCAGGTCAGGTCCCAGCTGCGAGACTGCATGTGCGAAGTCCCTCGCGGCAGGTCTCAGCGCTCTGATAGCCGCAGGCACACACAAGCTGACGCTGGCGCGGCCGCGTATGCATGCACACTTTAAGAGCGTTTGCGCGCACGGCGGTCTATGACCGGCTCTGAGCATGCATAGGTCTTTGTGTAGCGCTGCAAAAAGTGCGCATGCTGCCCAGAGTGGCAAATGTGCCCGGGTGATGAACAGATTGCAATGGAGCTGCCGACAGCGTGGACAGCCTGCGCCAAGTAGTCTGCGTGATACCACAGCTGTTGTTCGCAGCCATCCTCGCTTGGTGAGAAGCGTTGCAGGCATGTGGCGTATGGCAGCTAAGCATCATGATGCTGCGCTGCTTAGGGCAGTTGGCAGCCTCTTTCACATCACCACCGCACAGAAGGGCGACCAGGGACCGGGTATCGCGCGCCCCTCGACAATGGGAACAAACAGGCCGCACCTGCATGCGCGCCTGGGCTGACGCTATGAAGCTGACTGTGCGCTGAAAAAGGCTCTGCGAGGCCCACGCCCGCTACGCGTCTCGCTTTGTTTGCCAGGACTTTCGCTGGCCGCCGAGCGCCCTACGCTCTGCAAGCCTCGTACATATACCATTCATGCAGTGGCTACAGAGGCCTGAGCGCCAGCAGGCGGGGGAGCGGCAGCGAAGGCAGTGCAGGTGCGTGCGAGTGCACAGGACTGCGGCGCGGGCGCTCGATGTGCGCCGCGCCGGCAGCTGCCTGCTCAGGCGCTCGCGGTTGCGCGTGCAGCCGTTCGGCTGCGTCGCATTGCGTTGAATCTAAAGCCTTGCTGAGCGCGCGGGCAGGCTCCGGACCCGGCGGCGGTGGCGACGCTGCTGCGCGCGAGCGGCCAGACGCGCAGCGCGCGTCTGGACCGCGCGTACCTGCACCGCCGCCGCCTGCGCGGCCAGGGCGGCCGCGGCTCGCGCGTGTGGTACGTTGACGAGGCCGCCTGGCTGGCCGGCACGAGCGCCGACGCAACGGCCGCGCCCAAGTTTTTCCAGGAGGAGGCGCGCCGCACCCTAACCCTATGCTAGAGGAGGCTGTGCAGTGCGGTGACCGACTTCCCGACGCTCCTCCCGCACGGCGCGGCTGCTGGGGCGTGGCTGCCGGGGCATCGTTTGCATGGGGTTGCATTTGCCGCATGGTACCTCATGTGTGAATCTGCGTCATGGAGGAGACTGTGCGCCCCACGTTCGCACGCTGTTCTCGCTCCACGCTCGGACCTTGACCATGCCTGCCTGAACATGCCTGCCTTATCAGCCAAGGATGCGCTGTGCAGCGGCCCCTATCCCCCAGGCCCCGCTCACAGCAGTGCTGCCCATGGCCAACATATGGCTACATAAAAAAAAGTATGGAAACGTACAGAAAGCGTGCAGGACAGTGCTCGCCATGGCCGCAGCAGCCGCGCGCGCGTGACGCGCTCAAGCGGGCGCGCAGGAGGCCCAGGCCGAGGCCGCGCGCGCGCCCGAGCCGAGCGTGCCCGCGGACGACGCGCAGCCCGAGTGCGCGCTGAGCGGCGAGCGCTTCGAGGCGTTCTGGGACGACGCCGACGGCCAGTGGCGCTTCCGCGGCGCCGTGCGCCTGGACGCCGACCAGGCTGCGCGGTGCGCATCCGCCCAGCATCCCACCCTGTCCGGCCTCCACATGAGGATGTGATGGCCGCGGCTGCCAGCCGGTTGCAGTGCGGACAGCAAAGCGTCGTGCCTGGGCGGGCGCAGAGCTTGCGAACTAGCAAGGGCGTAGCAGGCAGGTGGCCCGCGCTGCGGAGCAAGTCTGCCTGCCCTGTTCCCACGCCGTGCAGGTGTGCAGGCAGCGCGCGCCTCGCACCTCTTGGCAGGATGACACGGGTTGCGGTGCGCAGGTATGGCTTGGAGGAGGTCACGCTTGTTAAGGCCAGCTGCCTGGGGCCCCTGCCGGGCACGGCGGCGGGCAGCGCGCCGCCCGCCGCGGCCGCGGTTGCCACGCCAGACCCAGCGAGCTCGGCCGCCGCCGGCGGCGCCGCTGCGGACGGCGCTCCGGCAGCCGTTGTCCAGACGCTGGCCCTTGTCCCCGAGCCGGACACCGCGCCAGCTCAAGCCATCGAGGCGGCTGCGGACGAGGGCGCGGCGCTACGGCTGGGGGCGCCAGCAGAGATTGAGGTGCAGGCTCAGGAGCGGCCGCCCGAGGACGCGTTAGAGCCTGTCGCAGGGCCTCCTGCGCCTGATGAGGCCGTGGAGGCCGCGGACGCCGCGCTCGCAGACGGCGCCGTGGCGGGACCCAGCGGCGCTGCAGCGGGGGGCTTGTTGAAAGCAGAGTATGAGGAGCAACCCCCGGGCGGCGACCGCCTGCCGGCCGCGCCGGCGGTGAAGCGGGAGCCCGGGGCGGAGGCGCCGCAAGCGGAAGCAGCGGATGCGCTCGGTGTCGGGGCCCCTGCGCCTGCGGCGCTCCCGGCCATCAAAGCCGAGCCAGCGGAGGCCGGCGCACCGGCGGGCCCCATGGGCGCGACCGGGGCGCACGGCGGCGGCGGCGAGGCGCGCACGGGCCCGGGGCCTGCGGAGGCATCGGCGTTGGGCGAGGGCGCGCCGGGCATGTCCGCGGAGGCCGCGGTCGAGGGCACACGGGACTGTGGCGTGGTGGATGCGGCTGCGCATGCGCCTGCTTTCGCGGCGGACACGCTATCCGGACATAAGCGTGCGCTGGCGGCGGCCGGCGACGACGAGGGCGAGCAGGCCAAGCGGCCCCGGCCCTGAGGCAGCAGCTTCAGAGTGCTGCTTAGCACACAGCTGTGGCGGTCCCTGCGGCTGCTGGGGAGGCTGGGGCAGCGCACCATGCAGGCCCAGCAGGCTCTGGTGAGAGCGGGGCGCCGCGACAGGCAGGAGCGCAGGGAGCGAAAGCATGTCTGTGGGCGGCAGAACTGGTAAAGTAGAGCAAGGCTGAGCGAGGTTTACTGCGCGTGCCTGTACTGGTCAGAACTAGAGCAAGGTCAAGCGTGTCTGCTGTGCGCGCCTTAGATATCACTAGCGTACTCCATTAGCCAGAATATCACGTAGCTCAGCCTGACGAGCTACGGGCTGCCAGTGTGGTCTTCTGCATGCGTGGCATACAGTAAAATGTTATAGGCCATTGCCATGCGCTGCTGCTGCACCTCCTGCTTGATATTCAGCAATTGCCCATGGCAGTGCAAGTGAGCTGAGCACAGCCTGACCTCTAGCACATCATAAGTTCGTGTGCTGTTTGCATCACATGAAGCGGTCTGTGACAAGCTGCTGCCAACACGCCGCACGTTAAGTGTTGTCCCAAAAGGATATCCTCCCATTATGGTGTCAGAATGTTTTGCTAGGGACAAGTGATCCTCTCTGCATACGCCGTCGAACGCCCGCCGATACAGGCACCGGCTGACATCCTGCCATTGATTGTTTGCTGTACATGCTTACCTATTCACAAGCGGGCATTGCCTGAGGAGGCATGAGGATGCTACAACCATGCTGAAGCCTGTGTAATTGCCTTACATTAAATCACAGTGGCAGATGCTCCACATTCTAGATCACTGACTTCACATACATCACTTTTGACATATAAAAAACATTGTAGCTTAGGTGCACGGGGACGCAGCGCATGGCCTTTGCGTCCCAGAAGCTTGCAGCGGTGATCAGCTGCCACGCTTGGGACAGCGCCTGTCTGCGCCTTGCCATCTGCCCCAACAGCCACGAGGTCCACCTGTATACTGCGCCGGACCTGGGCCAGCCGTGGCAGCGCACCGCTGTGCTGTCAGAGCACGATCAGCTTGTGTCCGGCCTGGACTGGTCGCGCAGCGACCAGCTCGTCAGCTGCAGCCATGACAGGAACGCATACGTCTGGACCTGCACCGACGGACACTGGCGGCCAGAGATGGTCAGTGCTGCCGGCCGGCCCTGGCTTGCGCGGACAGTGCGTTAGAAGAGCGCGCATCGTGTTATGTTCTTTGTGGATGGCAACATCTGCACCGTCTGTCGCTGGGCAGGTGGCCACGAGGCTCGAGCTGGCAGCGCTGTGCGTGCGGTGGAGCCCATGCGGCTGCAAGTTTGCGATCGGCGCGGCGAAGACGGTGTGTGTGGCATACCGCGACGGCGACAAGGGCTGGTGGGTGGCAAAGCTGATGAGGCGCTGCCACAGCAGCAGCATTATGGCTGTTGCGTGGCACCCCGGCGGCGCGCTCCTGGCCACGGCCTCCAGCGACGGCCGCTGCCGCGTGTTCAACGCGCGCGTCGCAGGCGCGTTGTCTATGGAGCTTATGACTGAGACGGTTCTAAACATCACGCATGCATACGTGGGAGTGCCGCTTGCCACACGTTTGTTTGCTGTGGTTGCTGCATCTAGCAAGTTGCACGACGTCTCTGTGACCGACGGTGGCAACTGCGGCCTGGTACGGAGGTCAGCGCTGGGGCGCGCGAGGTGACCTGGCCTGTGCGCGCTCAGGTGTGGAGGGCTCGGCTGACACTGGTGCATCTTCGGCCGTGGCGGCGTCCCGATTTGGTGACCAGCTGGCGGACCTGGCGCCGGGCCTGGGCTGGGGAGTCGCGGTGGCATGGTCGCCCTGCGGTGCGTGTTTGGCGCCGCGCAAGCGTCCAGACTTACTCAACTGACGCGTAGCCGATTGGCTTTGGAACCAAACGCCGGCGCACTTGACAGGGGTGCAACACGCGCCGCAGGCAGCGAGGTGGCCATGGCGTGCCACGGCGCTGCGCTGGTCTTTGCGGGCGGCTCGACCAGCAGCGGCGCCGAGCGGCTCGCGGCCGCGGCCGCGGCGCCGCAGGTGCTGCGCCTGCCCGGCCGCCCAGCGCGCTGCCTGGCATACCTGCGCCGGGACTTGGTCGCGGCGGCGGGGGCCCCCAGCGAGGGCGTGCTGCTGCTGCAGCGCGGCGAGGACGGCGCCTGGGCGCCCCTGCGCACGCTGCACGGTTTGATCGGCCCTTCACCTCTGCCTGACTCACTGCAGATGGGCGTCTGCATGCTTGCTTGGAGTGCCTGCTGCCGCGGGGCGGCACACCGCCTGGTGCCCCTGGCTGGGGACAAATTAGGCAGTCTCGTTGTTCCTGAAAGGAATAAGGAGGACGGCCTAATTGTTTGCTACGTGGTTGCCAAGAATATGCCACCTGCGCCTGGCTATGTCTGTTTTTTTGGCAGAGTGCAGAGCCAACCATCATCTGAGCATGTCACCACGCACGTCATCCTTGCAACGGTGTGTGGCCATGCGTGCAGGGCGATCCGAGCATGCGGCTGCCGCCGCTGCGCCGTTGCGGCAGGTCTCAGCGGAGTTCAGTGCCAAGCTGGCGCTGTTCTGTGTCAAGCCCGCGCCCAAGGTGCCGCGGCCTGCTGCTTGCAGCCCACTTGGGCACCTCCGTCTTGGTATGGTGAGTTGGTGAGTCTGACCTGTTTCTGTCGCGGTGATAAGGGGAAGGGAGGCGCCGCCGTCCTTGAGCAGCCCGACATATAGTGTGCTGAGGCAATGACTTAGTGAGAATTTAACAGACTGCTGCCTGGTATTGCATCCACTTTCCTGCATACCCAAGCAGGTCTTAATCGTATTCCGCCCGGGCGGCATTGCAGCGGCATGGGTACCTACCCGGCGGCGTCGGCGGCGTCGGCGCGCACGCCAATGCAGTGGTGGAGCTGCGGCCGGTGTCGGGCGGCAGCGGGCTGCTCTTCTCCACCGCCGGATGGGATGGACGCGTTGTGCTGTGGGATGCAGGGCAGGATGCAGCTGCATTCGCGGACACCATTGCCGCGCTGCGGTAATTTGTTAAAACGCATAGGCAAAGTCTGGCAAGGCTTCCTGTTGGTGGCTCTGTCTTTATCAGCTCTTGCAACACAGTAGATCCCTTATGTTGTCTGCTGTGCTGGACGCAACTTAACACATTTGACACAGGCGCACGCACGGATGCCTCCACCAGTGACGTGCGGCTTTCCTTAGGCTTGGCTCATCTACTTAAGGTTTTCAAACGGGTGTCAAGCTTACACGCTGTCGCCAGCACGAATGTGCGAGGTGTGCACCAGGTGTTTGGCTGCATGCAAAGGCGGACTGCAAGCAAGCAGATAAGGGGATGGTTGGGTACATCAGTCAGGCCCACACAAAACAGCCTGCCTGGTCCCAACATGCCAATCGGGCGTGTCCTTGCCCTGTTACCTCACTGGAGATGCATGTGCATGTGCCTGGCTGCTGAGCATGCCCAGCGCCTCCTCCGCGGCATCATGCACTGGATGGCGCTCCTGCCCCTCTGCCATCCCCTTCTGCGTGCCCAGCCAGCTCTGCAAGTCCTGCGCGCCCCGACACCCAGGTATCGAGACTGGGCCTGGGACCGACCATGACCCCACGAGCAGCATGTCAGAGCACGACCGGGCGGACAAGGCAGCCCGTGCCAGCGGCCCTGCCACCTCACAGCCTGGAGCACGACGCGTCGCAGCACCTCAACCGTGTCGATGTCGATCAGCATGGGCAGCGCGTCGTCGGGCGCGACGCTCAGGTCGCATGCGCGCGCCTGCGCGGCAGTCGCCTCCCGCGCGGTGGCTGTGCTCCATGCAATGCCCTGCTCCTCCCACGCGCGTTGCAGCATTCCCATACGACACGCGCGTGTGCCTGAAGTGTACACGAGGGAGGCATAGCGGGGAAGCCGCTCACAAAGCCAGTGAGCTATGGGTCGTCTGTGCACCACACGCATGGCAACAGATGGCAAGATACCGCTGGGTCGCGCAAAGGGGATGCATGCGGCAGAGCAGGCAGGCCTGTAGCATGGCAGGCGCGGTGCGCGTAGCGCCTATCAGGTAGAAGCCGCCGTCGCACGCGGGGCCCAGCACGACCTGCGCTCCACAGCATCGTTGACCACGCGATCCTGCTCAAGCCGTACTGACGTCTCCATGCATGCAACATAACAACACCACTGCTATCACACGCTCCACAGCTGGGTTGCAGGTGGTCGCACCTCGTGCCGGTCCAGCGCAGCGGCGGCCGTGCATATCACCGCACGTGACACATCTGGTATGTCCGACCCCACGATAATAGCCTGCACAGACGAGGCGGTACGCTCACGTTCACGTTGCAGCGCGGACAGTGCAGACAGTGCTCCAAAGCAGCGAGGCACACCTTGCTCGCTCCGGCGCTCAAGGCGCCCTCAAGCGCAGCATGCATACGCTGGCCCAGGTCAACATTATCTTCTTGTGGCGCGCACTGTAAGCCAAATGTGGTCAGCGCCTGGCTATTCTGTTCACCAACTTGCTCTCAAGCCTCGTTGCGTGTGCAGGCGAGCAAGCTCCCACCTTGGCGAGAGCCTGCAGAGACCACAGCCAGGCTTCAATCTGCTTCTGCTGGCTGGCGGGTGCAAACGCCACGGTGGTGTGACTGGCTGGCGGCACACTGCGCGGTTGAAGACCATGCTCGACGCGAGCAGCACTGCATATTTACAAAAAGTACGTACGAGCACACTTGCCCTGCGGCAGCCTCAAGGGTGATATGCCCGGCACAAGCGCTGTAGAAGCGTGCCGCTGCGTTGGCTCCTACGGAGCGAGCGAGGCGCGTCTTCACCAGCCCGGGCAGCGGTAGCTTGGCAAACACAATCACCGCCGTGTCGCTGGGCATCAGGCACTGACTGACATGGTTTGTCTCCACCTGCACATGTGACACTCTGAGCCCCACCAGGTTCAGGGCTGCCTGCTGTGCTGCGCCTGAGCTTCAAAAGAAGCTCAGAGCTGCGCCTTGCTGGTCACTGCCTGCCTGTAAGGCTTGCGCAACAGAGCGTGCATTGCCCCAGCTACCAGCGCGCACGCGTGGAATCAGTGCCTCGGGCCAACAACACCTTGGTGCGGCATCTGCGTGCATCAGCCTCCACAGTGCAAGCGCGTTTAGCCTTGGTCAGTAGACGCAACGAGCTGCACGTGCAGCGCAGCAAACACTGCACAAGCTGGGAGTCAACATTAACTGGCCTGTGCGCTGCAAGCGAGGCTCTGCCTGCCTGACATGCGGGGCCTGTGTTGCACGGTTGATATACATATGCCTGCTGCCTGAGCGTGACCGAGGCCAGCCGTCCCTGAGATCCTTGAGCGGCCTTGGACACTTCTGTGTGCACCATCACCTCTGATGTGTGCTGTGCCCGTGCTCCAAACTCGGTATATGCTCTGATAAGCTCTGTCAAAGTCCAGCAAGGCTGCGTAGTGCGACAGCAAGGCTGCTTTGTGCGAAGTTGAGTGCTGGCATGGGGAGACGTGCAGCACAACCGTGCAAGCACTTGAACTCTGCAGACACGGCGCACCCCCCGTTTCTTAACACGCTGTGCTGCGCGTTCAGGCACCTGGCGTGCAGCGGAACGCGCAGCCGACCCAGGCTGTGACACAGCCGCCTGGGGAGCACGGGCACTGAGCAGCGAGGGCCAGTTCTGCTCCACACAGGACGCTGTGCGCGAGTCGCGCTCTCAGCAAGCACAGTGTAAGCGAACGCCAAAGCGTTACCAGGCTTCTGTCCCGCGGCAGCGTGTGCGTGGTAGGCAGGCTGCTGTGCTGGAATTCGGCGCGCGCTCGGTCAGCTATGCGCGCCACGGGCAACAACAAAGCGCGTGCGCGTGCGGAGACCAACGAGGAGCAGCATCAACCGGATGATCTTGTTCTGGACGCAGCGGTGCGCGCAGCGAGCCAGGAGTGCAGCTCGATGCTGCCGCTATACTAACTTGTCACTGGCGCTCGAGCATTTTTAGTGGGTTGATGAAGTGATGTATGGTATTTCCCCGTGCCAAGGTTTGCATAGACGTTTGACACTCGCCTGCTTGGAAGGACTGGGGGTGTCACGCAGGCACACGAATAGCTTACAGGCAGGAAATGTGAAAAGGTAACTTCAGAGGTGCTTAGGAGTCTGTTAACTCGTTAAGAAAACTGGTAAACTCGTGCATGTGCTGCAACAGGGCGCTGAGGACGCGGATGAGGTGGAGGTGTACGAGCCATACCGCCCCGCCAAGCTGGATGAGGGCTGCGCGCATCCTGGTACACCGCCTGCTACTTGCACCCGCGCTACCTCCCTGCCATGTGCATGCAGCCTGCCAATGGCTGCGCGGCCACAGTTGTCTGTCTCGGCGCTTCATTGTCATTGGACTATGTGTTGCATGATACCTCGCCTCATTGATGCGCTTGTGCGGTGTGTGTGTACGTTTGTGGTCACAGCACAAGCAGGAGCTCGACTTCCTGTAGGAATCACCATGCTCCTGAAGTGCAGGAGACAGAGAGGCTTGCGCACTTTCTGTGGGTAGCGCTTGCGCCCACTCACATGCCTGAGACACGCTGAGAGCTGAACAAACTGGCATGCAGACCTCATTGTGGAGACAGTGAGCCTGGCATCCATGCAGCCCCCGCCCGTCACGTACAAGCACCACATCCAGGTACAGCGCCAGCTCTCGTGCCCTTATGCCTGCACACTCAGCAGTACTCCGCGCATGCGTCATGTGCAGCTCAGCCTTTGCATTCTGCCATGGTCCAACTGTGTGCATGCCCCATGCGGAGCGGGGCGTTGATGCCTGCGGCGCTGCTCATAACTTTTGGCATGGACGCTGCACGCCTGATGCCTCAATACCCTGTGTGTGTTGTGCTGAGTGCCATCACATCATCGCACCACAGGGTAGGCAAGCAAGCAAAAGTGCTTGCTGCGCTCATTCCAAGATTGACCAAATGCTCAGCATGGTGTTCGCTTCGCTCGGGCAGGACTCTGTAGAGAGGAGACACATATCCTCTGCGCAACTGGAGACGGTCGTGTACGCATGCATGCGCTTCCAGCACAAGCTGCCATCAGGCGCGGCCGCATGCCCCAGGGGCTTGCTGCTGGCATGCCTCATTTGATTTACGCTCTCGGCCCATCACAGACTGCACAACTGCCTGACGTCACTTGAGTTTAACCTTACCGTGTGCTGCCACCGTCACCTGAGCATGGCATGGACTGCGTTGTCGTGTTGGCAGCATCCGAGCATGCTGAAGAGTGGATACCAAGTTTCAAAGGTGCAGTACTTATGCCCGTATCACATATTACTGCACACTCTGTGACATGAGGTACTTCAGGAGGCTGCATCTGCCCTGGCGATGTCAGGCACTGCTGCTAACAAGCGCCTGTGCGGACGCAGGCGACCGCGCCGGCTTTTTCCTGGCATGGCCCCCGCTCTGAAAGCTCTCCCTCTGCCTGCCGACCTCCGCCGCGATTCAGCCAACCTGCCATCGCAGCTGCTGCGCTGGTCGCATGAGTGTGTTTTGTTTTGGCCTTGTCGGCAGACTTTGCTGGCGCAGTATGCGTGCTGCCGCTGCATGCAAGCAGGGTCCCCGCAGGCAATACATATTTACTTGGAGCGTGTGCATCTGAGCACGCAGGCAGGCATGCGTGCGCGGGCCTGATGGGTGTGATTGCGTGCAGGGCGACGGCGCAGGCGTGGGCAAGGGGCGGCAGATTGCAGCCCTGTTCAAGGAGCACTTTCGCACGAGCCCGGGGCGCAAGACGCGTGGGCTGTGGCTGTCGGCGCGCCCCTTGTCACTTGTCAGCCTTGCACCAGCACATCCATGGTATTTCCTGGACATGCCACAGAAGGTCAGCCACGAAGAGCCCGAAAAGCATGCACGCGCCCTAGACATGCGCAGCCAGCCAGTCTCAAGGTGCACGCACACGGCGCTGCGCTTACGCTCAGGCAGGTCATGTCAGGCTGTCGCCGCAGCGCTGACGCCTGACATGCACGCTGCATGCGCACAGGTGAGCGCCGACCTGCTGTTTGACGCCCAGCGCGACCTGGAGGATGTCGAGGCCGGTGTCAGCGTGTACCCGCAGGTGACCTGCAGCGGCTGCACCACGCACATGTGCCACCGTACACTTGCCTACTTTGGCATCACAACACGCGTGCTGCCATACTCTGTGCATCATGACGCGAGGTGGTCTGTTCCAGTGATTTACGCCTTCACGTTGAGCGCGCATGTACGCAGCCCGCTGGGGGCTGCCGCACATGTGACATCCAAAAATGTCTGAAGCTCTCCGTACCTCACAGCAGGTCTCCACGTTCCAGCGAGAGCATGCTGTTGTCGAGCTGCATGCTCACAAGGGAGCTGCACGCGTAGGCAACAAGAATCAACGCGCAACACTGACACAACAAGCTGGCTGGCTTGTTGTGTCAGTGTTGCGCATTGATTCTCCCTTTGCTTTGCTTAACAACACATGAACAGCGCTCGCTCGAACGTGCAGGGCGGGCGCGGCATGCCCAACGTGAAGGACAGCCTGGAGGGCATGACGCGGCGCGGCGTCATCTTCATCACGTACTCGCTGCTCATCAGCGGCGCAACCGCGCGCGGCGGCGCTCAGGGCGGCGGCGCGAAGCGCGCGCGCGGCACTGCCGGCCGCGGCGGCCGCGGCGGCGGCCGCGGGCGTGGGCGCGGCCGCGGGCGCGGCCGCGCGGGCGGCGATGGCCCAGCGGCAGACGGCGACGGTGCAGCGGCAGGCGGCAACGGCGCTGGTGTGCGGCCCAGCTCCCTTGCCGGTCAAGGGGTGGAGGGCGTCAGCAGCGGAGTGCTGTCTGGTACCCTAGTGCGATCGTCAACCCTCCATCAGCTTTACTTGTGAAACGATAGGCCAAAGAGCAGCTTACATGGACAACACCATGTTGGCATGACAAGGTGAAGCGTGTGTTCTGTGAACAGCCTGAGCCCTGGCACTTTGTTGATGCATGCTGCAAAACGGCAACCTTACAGGCGGGAGCTCATAGGTGGTTGCATAAGAAAAGGTATCGCGCCGCAGGTACGGCGGGCGGCCACGCCTTTGAGAAGGAGGAGGAGGTGCAGCTGACGAGCCTGGCCGCCATGGCCAAGGAGCTGCTGGCGGGCGCCAGCCCGCTGGTGCCCGGCACGCGGCTGAAGCAGATCGTGGAGTGGCTGCGCGGCGGCGACGGCGACCCGCTCATCGTCTTTGATGTGCGCCCTGCGCCCCCGCCGTTAGTGTAACACAATGCAAACAAGATGTGAGCTTGTGCATGCCCAGACAGGCAGATGTGACTGCTAGTGCTGCCTGACGTCTGTCCATGCAGCCCCGCGGCTGACAACGTGTGCATGGTGCGGCAGGAGTGCCACAAGGCCAAGAACCTCATCCCCACGAAAGGTGTGCCTGCGAAGCACCCATGTGCAGTGCATATCAGAGGGTGTTGTCGTGTGCAGCAAGAGTATGGCTGCTGCGTGCAGGGCAAACCACGCAGACCGGCAAGGCCGTGCTGCAGCTGCAGCAGCACCTGCCGCAGGCCAAGATCCTGTACAGCTCCGCGACGGTGCGCACTCGCGCGCACGCTCACGCATGCGCTGTGCATCACCAAGGTAGGCCGCTTGCGCTCCCTGCACAGCATGATGTGCTCACGGCTGTGATGACGCAGGGGGCATCCGTGCCGTCCAACATGGCCTACATGGTCAGGCTCGGCTCCTTCGGGTACAGCAACCTGCCGGAGATGCTCCAGCGGATGCACAGTGCGCTCCGCCTCCTGCACCGCCTGGTCTGTGCCATGTCGATTGCCTGGGTCCGTTGTAGAAACTCCTGGTATGCCCCAAACCGTGCCGAGGTGAGCCCTGTGTGCTGAGTGATCCAACAGCCCTCAGCGCGTCGCCCTACTTGCGGCCGCAGTCCCCACATGCCCGGGTCCCTACCGAGCCAGGCAGCAGCGCAGGACGCGGCGTCTGCGCAGTCAGAGAGAGGTGTGAAGGCATGTGGTTGTACAAAAAAAGTTCCTGATCAGATGTGACGCGCCACAACCCTGCGTGCAGACCTGGGCCTGGGCGCGCTGGAGCTGTTTGCCCTGGGGCTGAAGTCCACCGGCGTCTACCTGAGCCGCAGCCTGAGCTTTGCGGGCGCGGAGTTCAACATCGCGCGGTGTGCCTCGCCCAGGGCCTCCGGCCATCTGTCGCTCACATGATGATGTTGAATGTTGCGTCCGTGTGGCTAGAAGGAGTGCCGCATATGCACAGCGCTAAAGCCCTCATTTAGACGCGCAGTGCGAATGCAGCTTGACACAAACCCAAGGCCACGCAGTCTTGCGCAAGGTGCCTGAGGCTTTCCCGACATGCAGCGTGGAGGTCGCGCCCGCCATGCGCATCATCTACGACCGCGTCGCCAGCTACTTCAGCCTCCTGTACAGGGTCCTGGGGGGCAGCGGGCTGCTGTCGCGCCAGGGCAGGTGCGACGCGGCGCTCAGACGCGCCTCTGCACATCGTGTGCGCGCGTTGCAGGGCGGGATTGCATGCGCTACCTATGTACATGTGCAGAACAATAACAAGGAAAGCTGACAAATCCGTGAAGCGCTCTGCGCATGCAGCCTAACGTGCATACAGAGGAATATGGGCAATCAGCAATTCAATTTCCGCGCTTGCCTCTGGCGCGCAGCATGCTCTTCTGGGCCACGCAGCAGCGGCTCTTCCGGCAGATGCTGCTCGCAGCCAAGGTGCCCACGTGCCTGCCTCGACCCGGCCGCTGCTGCCGACCCTCCATATCAACCCTTGTTGCAGTGCTGGGGCGCGTGCTGCAGTAGGCAACGCACGCTGGCCAATGGTGTCATGCATGCACGACTTACACCACACATCACATCTTTGTTGATGCAGGCATTGGGGTACCCTGCAGTGCGTAGACGAGCACGCTTTGCAGACTCACCAGGCTGGCCTCTGGTGCAGGTGCCTGAGACCGCGCGGCTCGCCATCGAGGCTGTGCAGGACGGCTACGCTGTGGTGATCGGGCTGCAGTCGACCGGGGAGGCGCGCCCTGCTTCTGGCGCGCTGTGCTTGGCCAAGTTGTGCCACTCACTCATTACAGGAAGTAGCCACTCAGCTGAGGGTACCCCGCTTTTGTAAGCACATGCAGCCTGCGAGTGACCATGGCGGCAGTGACCAGATGTTGCAGATGTTGAGCAAGAGATGTTGAGCAAGGCTTGGGTCAAAGAGATAGAGTGCAGGGGTGTCCAGCAAAAAGGCCAAGCCGTGGACATTGCGCGGTTGCTTGGAGCGAAATGCGCAGGACGCAAGCTGGAACGCGCACGCCTTCACCTTGTTGTCAGCAGGGCCAAGTGCCTGTAACACGCGCGCAGTCCAACAGCATGAGCAAGCGGGAGGAGAGCGGCAACCAGCTTGACGACCTGGTGTCAACGCCCAAGATGATCGTCTCGGAGTACCTGACGAAGCACTTCCCGCTGCAGTCCACCAAGCTGAGCAACCGCGACGTCGACGCCCTCATCCACCTGGTGCCCCTCCGCATGTGTCATGGCTCAGCGCTCGCAGCCTGCTCGCTAGAGCAAGCATGCCTGCCAGGCCAAGCATGGCTCGTCTCTGGGAAGTTTCTGTGCGCCGGCAACTGGTTATCACCTGTAAGCACTGCAACTTTGCTGGTACTTGCAGCTATCCTGCAGGCACCTGGAGGCCGCGGCATGCCGCATGCATCACGACGCACATGAACAGAAAGGACAGTGGTCCACTTCAGGCAGCCATGTGTGCCTTGCGGTTCCTATGCATGGAGCATGTTCGCCTGACTTGGCGTGCGGGTAAACTGACCTAGCACCTGAAATTTCCTGAAGATAAGAGGTGGGAGAGTGCGTTGGGCCTGGACTTGCATAAAACATATTGCTAAAGATTGAACGCAGCGCAGCGTGTTTCCAAACGCTGCTCGACTTGTGGGCAATGCACCTTGCATACTCGCATGGAAGCACTTGTCTTGCCTAGGCAGGAATATTGACAAGGCCCTTGTCGACCTGCGAATGCAGGTGTGGAGCGTGCAGAAGGCCAGCAACGTGCGCCCTGCGCACGCGGAGGCGGCCGCCATGCTGGCGGCGCGCGAGGCTGGTACCGGCGCTTTTGGCGGCGCGGCCAACGCGCCCGCCGGCGCGCCTGAGCGCGGCGGCCCCGCTGCTGTGGCGCACGCCGCCGGCGCCGCGTCCACCGACAGCGACAGCGACGTCGTGTTCATGTCCGCGTCGCTGCCCGGTAACCCCCCGCGGCTGGCAGCTGACGCTGTCGCGCGCGTCACCGCGCAACCCGCTGCCCTGCCAGTCGCCAAGGCTGAGGACGGCCGGCCGGCTGTCAAGGTCGAGGGCGAGAAGGGCGCCGGGACTGCGAGCCTGCGCATCACCACCCTGCCCACGCCGGCAAGCCTGGGACGCCGTGCGCGGGAGGCCACGCAGCTGCCGGGCATGGGCGCGGGGTGTGAGCCGCCCGATGAGCGCGCGGTGGCCGTCACAATTGCTGAAATCAAGGGCGAGGAGGCCGCTGCAGCCGAGAAGAAGTGGGCGACGGCGCTCGCGGCCGCGCGCGCGCGCCAGGCGCGTCTTGTGGGGCTCAAAGTGCTGCAGGGTGGAGATGAATTTACCGTTCTGGCTGGCGTTGGGGTTTATGCACCTTCTCGTGCAATTGCATCTGTGTAGGCGTTCATGCAGCACTCAGGGATCGCCCACACGGGCCAAGCACTTTTGCTAGGCAGCAGGGGCGAATGTTCTGAGTGCCCTGAGTGACTGATGAACTGCTATGCCTTGTGTGCTCGCCTCACGCCTAAAAGCGTGCACAGGACGCCGCGGAGGCTGCGGTGGAGCAGGCGCACGCTGCGGTCGACGCAGCGGCGGCGGCGCCGCCGGCCGCGCCTGCGTCGGCGCCCGGCCGGCCGCGGCTGCGCAAGGGCGCGCCCGCACCATGCGCAGGGTCCCGCGCGCCGACGCCGCCCACGTCCAGCCCAGTGCCGGGCGGCCGCAAACGTGCGCGCTGCACGCTGGGCGACAGCAGCGCGGACGAGGCGGACGCGAGCGGCGGCGAGAGGAGTGGCGGCGATGCCCACGAGGTCGGCGGCGGCAGCAGCGACGAGGGCGTCCAGTGCCGCGCCTGCGGCAGCGGCCGCGCCAAGGCGCGCCGTCCTGCTGTCACTAAAGGCAGTGATGCATGCGTGGAGTGTGCCTCACACTTCGCACACGCAGAGGGACGCGTTGGCATGCTAGCAAGCAAGCGCACGCACACTGTCTTGATACACGGCGCACGCGGTATGTGACGTTGTGCGTGTAGACACACTCGCAGTTGCTTCCTGCACTCCTTGGCCGTCAGCAGTCAACATGCCTATGACGTGAAATGCGTGCGCGCAGGACCTGCTGCTGTGCGACGGCCACGCGTGCGAGCAGGCCTACCACACACATTGCCTCGACCCTCCACTCACCGACGTGCCGGCTGGCAAGTGGCTGTGTCCGGCGTGCGCGCCGGCGGCAATCGCGGCAGACACGCTCGATGACATGCCCGGCGATGCGGAGGAGGCCGCTGGCGGCGCGCCAGCGCGCATCCCGCGCCGCCGCAGCGCGCCCGTCATCGTCGTCATCTCTGACAGCGACAGTGGTGCCGAGGAGCCGCGCGGCGCGGCACAAGGCGCTGCCGTGAGCAGCGCCCCGCTGCGCGCGCCGGCGCGGCGCCGCTGCCTGGGCACGCCGGCGCGTCCTGCATCGGCAAGCAGCGACTACGACGAGGAGATGGCGTCAGCGTCGTCCGACAGCGAGGTGCGCGCCTGCACTGCAGCCTCAATAAATTCTTATGCTTCCCGCTGTGGCGCAGTAAGTTCTGGCACAGCACCCTGTTATGCTGGGAGGCCTGCGAGCATGTATGACGCCCCAAAGCCGACATGCACGACCATGCAGTAAAGACGCACATGTTCAATTTGTTGTGCATGCGGGGCATGACCGACCCTGCCCGCCCACGTCTGCAGGCAGGCGACAACGAGGCAGGCGACAACGAGAGCGGCCTTAGCTCGCTGGCAGGGTCGGCACCGCGCCCGTCCCTGCGCCGGCGCCGGCAGCCCCTGCGTGCGGCGCACACCGCGCCTGCGCTGGCCGCGGGGGCCGGCGGCGCGGGCGGCGGCCCGGCCGCGCTGGCCGCGCGGCGCAAGCTGGCGGCGCTGGAGGCGGAGCTGCTGGACGCGCAGGATACCGTCAAGCGCGCGCTGCGCCGCTCCGAGTCGCCCGAGCGTCCGTGCAGCCACGCTGCTGAGGTCCGGGCCGCCTGCTACAGGACAGGGTATGAGGGTGGGTATCATAGGCCTGAGCGCCCGCTCAGCGGCGCTGCTGGGGATTGCCCTTTGCTTGGCTGTGCTGCTGATGAGATCTGTGCAAGCTCTTTCTTCTGTCCACACCAGTGAGCCTGAACAGCAGAGTCACGGTCGCTGTCTTGCAGGTATTGGCATGCTCCCAGCAATGCTACTAGTCGTATTTGTGTAGGGTAGGTATGGAGAAGAACCACATAATTAAGTACTGTGCACCCGGCGCTGTGCAGGGCGACAACACAGACTTCATGGGGAGCGAGGCTGAATGTGACACTGACGACGATCTGGCACATGCGCCGCGCGCCCGCAACAACGCCGTGCATGTACGCACTTTGCTATACCGTGATCATGATATCAAATGCATGCCTGCTGTGCTTGGCTTGCGCCTGTTAACTGCCCGAGCTGTTTGGCTGCATGTGATGCCTCACTGCCGACGAAAAGATACAAGCATCACTGAAGACCCATGAATGCCGGGGAATGACTTGGCACATGGGCGGGGCACGTTGTGGAGCCAGGACGTGGTGGAGCATATGGCTCAGATTGTTTCAAATTGACGTGAACCTGCGGGGGACGCGGCAGGTGGTCGGGCGGCGGCCACTGGGCGAGGACGCGGCGGAGCAGGCGGCCGAGCCTGCTTACCAGGTGGGCGCGACCGACCTGGACAACCGGAAGCTGGTGCTGCTTCGCTCGCTGCTGCTGCGCCTCTGGGACTCCTACGAGCTGCCGCCCAACCCGCTCGACCGTGCGCGCCGCTGCCCTTGCAGACACAGTCAAGCCAGAGGAGTGCCCCTGGATATTGTGTTGCGCTTGACCGGCGCTCTCGTGTCTCTATTTTGTCCATAGTCAAATGACCTGCGGCATGTCCATGAAGAAAGTCCGCCATGCTCCCTCTCACGCACACGCATTGTCCTCCGTGCTTCTGCTCACAACATGCCGAGTGTGGCACAGGCTGACAGGCGAGTCCTGATGCGGTGCAGAGCTGAAGCAGCTGCTGGGCGGTGCGAGCCAAGTCGCTGAGATGACTGGGCGTAAGGAGGAGTCTGTGGCGCGCCTGCGCGGCGGCATCGAGTTTGTCAAGCGCGGCCACGTCGACGGCAGCGAGGCGCGGGCTTGGCTTGTTCAACTCCTGGTGTGCATGCAAGTTGGGTGGCATGTGCGGATTGCGTTGGCGCTCCACCATCCTCTGCACAACCATGGGCAACCAACAACCCTGGCTGCAAAGTATCCACGCCAGGGTTGGTTGCAATGTCTTGACAGATTGCACGCTACATCTGGCTCATGCTTTCCAGGCACAGCAGTCTGCGTGGTACTGCGCTCTGCCAGGCAGCCCAGTCGAGGCTGATAGCCTTTGGTATACACAGAAATCACGACCTTCTTCTATCATTTGCAACCAGTGGCAGGCAGCTTGGCAAGGTAAGCCGGGCCCTGATCACCCAAGGTTGCAGGAAGGGCCACACCAGCAGTGTCAACCGCAGTACGGGGTGGCACGCAGATTGCCGCCAAGGACGTGAACCGGCACGAGAAGGCAGCCTTCATGGACGGCCAGAAGCTCATCGCCATCATCTCCGAGGCTGCATCCACCGGCATCTCTCTGCAGGCCTGCCGCCGGTGCGCTGCCACCTTTTGCTTTAGGCACGGCGTGCTTCTCTTACAGGACGTGACCGCACCTGCATCCCCCCATCACTTGACACTGCATTTAGCCCTACGCTTGTGTGTCCTTTGACAGCTGCATGCATCACTCAAGCCAGATGTGGTGCACCCACTTCCCTGGCCCTCCTCATGTACGGCATGCGACGGGCTTGTAAACAAGTCACAAATAAGTACTGCTGCTGATCACAAGCCATGCATGGCACACAATTGGCAGCCGGTGAGTAATGACACAGCATCTAGTGTTTTCATCCTCGTACGCAAATGTGACAGCTGGGCAAGGTCCTGCACAGGGCGCTCAACCAGCGGCGCCGGATGCACTTCACCATCGAGCTGCCGTGGTCCGCCGACAAGGTGGGGCCGTCCAGTCTGTGTATGCAGCATATCCTCCCTGCATCATCCAAGCCTGCACTTTCGTAGCACGGTGACCTGAGAGCAGATGCCATGGCTGGAAGTGCCAGTTGCATGCGCATTCATCGTGAGTGCTGCGCTGTGCTGGCACCCACTTCCGCCACGGCCCACACTCAGGCTGTGCGGTATGACGTGCAGGCCATCCAGCAGTTTGGCCGCAGCCACCGCTCCAACCAGGACTCGGCGCCCATCTACCGCCTGGTTGTCACGGTGCACACTTTCCCAGTCCCTGCCTCCTGCCAGCGTGCTCTTGTGAGCGTTTGTCACATGCGCATCCTCTCTATGTGCGTATCACACACAGAACGAGTAGTGAAGATTCTGCAGGACCAGCACGCAATCCGCCTCTGGTTGGGTACGAGCGCTGGGTCTGAACGCATAGCACGGCTTTGCTCCTTGAATTTAGACTCACTGCCTGGTCAGGGTCATGAACAGACTCTGTGCAGGACGTGTGCGGAGGCACTGATCTGCTGCAAGCGCCGCCAGTGCTTGTAGTTGACAGTACCCCCATGGAGCGCCTGCGCAAGTGCAAGTGGCTGAATGCAGGACGCGGGCGGCGAGTTCCGCTTTGCGGCCAGCGCGGCCAAGCGCCTGCAGTCGCTGGGCGCGCTGCTCACGGGGGACCGCCGGTGCGGCGACCCGTGCTGTGTCTGGTTGCTGACGTTCAAGCGTATGCTCCTGCACATGCAGGGCACGATGGGCCTTCTGGCATGGTGGAAAGGAGCGTTGGGGTGCCTGTCCCGACGCCCTGTTTGCTGGTCTCGCGAGTGTGCTATATATGCCAGACCAATTACGAGGACTTGCATAGAGCTAATGCAACCGCAGGCACTCTGCATGCCAGTCTGGCCCGAAGCCAAGCTGTTTGGCACAATCACCCTATCACGCCCCGCCTGACCTCCGCCCCGCATGACACAGGACTGCACGCTGCATGCAAACGGAGCGCACGCCCTGACAGGATGTGCTATGCATGCGCCAGGGCCATGGGCGCGGGCGCCGACCTGAAGTCCTTTGATGTCGACAACAAGTACGGCAAGAAGGTAGGGAGCTGCGCTGCGAGCGCATGCGGTTTGCCAGGCTGCCAGTAAGGCGTGCAAGCAAGCATGGTAGCTGCTGGACTGGCTGCTTTGTTCTTTGCCCTTTCTCCAGCTCATCAGGCCAGCATATTGGCTCGGCAACACCAGGCAAGCTCCTGGCTGGCCGCTTGCTGCTTGCTTGAACAGGTAGTATCCTGTTTGGCAGCATGAGGGACTGCCCCTTGCTCCCATCAGCTGGTGAGCGCGCGCAGGCCCTGACGCGCATCCTCGACGACATGACGAAGGACACCGAGCCCATGCCGGGCGTCACGGTGCGCGCATGCCCCAAACCTGAGCTGCCTCATCCAGGCTCTCAAGCCCCAATACGTGTGCTGGGGGATGTTGTGTTAAAATAAATCCAGGTGTTTATACGTTTCTGTGACTTGTGCCCACCTGTGCAGACGCCCAAGCCATGCCCTTGGGCGGCTGACGCCCCGTGCTGCTCAGGTGTCTGTCAGCCGCTTCACTCGTGCTGCCAAGGCAGTCCGGGGCGCAGGTTCGGAGCCAAGCTTCAAGACTGCTTACTGAATCATCAGTTGGCCTGAGTGCGCAGGCGCCCAAGCTCACGCCAGAGCTGCTGAGCGGCCTGCCGGCCGCAGCGGACAGTGGCGCGGCAGCGGCCGCGCCGCAGGACGGCGCAGCAGCAGCGGCCGCGCCGCAGGGCGGCGCATATGAGAGCCGCGCAGACTACAACGCCTACATGCTGTGCCGCCTGGCCGATGTCGGCATCGTCGAGGCCAGCCCGTGCGTGCCCATGCCCTGCTGGCGGCTGCCTGCACTGCTTTTGTTGGTTTAGCTGCTTCCAGTATGGGCAATGGGTTGTTCTACCCTCACCCTGCGCTACAAAGCTGTGCCGCGATGTCTCAACACGCTGGCCTGGATGGCAAGGCATAGTTGGCCCTCAGCATGGGTCACGGCGCAGTCGACCCGGCGTCCGCCCTGCATGCTAGACACGCTGCCTGCTATTCGTTTGTGCAGTGTATCGGTGCTGTGGTGCTCATGCCTGCCAGCGCATAACAAGGTCAGAAATTTTTACACAGTGGTATGTGAGCCCTGTGCGGCACAGGCGCACCCGCAGCGGCTACAGGCCCGTGAAGAACGTCGCCGCCAAGGTGTCGACCTTCCTCAACCGCCTGCTGGCGCTGCGCATGGCCGACCAGGTCAGGCCGACCCTCGCTGCCTTATACCTGCATGAAACTGTGTGACGTGCAATCCCTCAGACTGCGCACTTGCAGCATTGCTTCTTGTGGCATGTTGATGCAGTGCAGTGCCTGCGCGCCCTGCGCCGCTCCCACCGCTGCTCCTCCTGCTCCGTTGCAGCAGGCGCGCTGGGCCGGCGCCTCATGTGCGCGTGGGCAGCGCCCGCGCAGGCCAGCATCTTTGGCTACTTCTCGGAGACGCTGGATGCGGAGGTGCGGCACGCCAAGTCGATGCGGGACCACGACGACGGCATCCTGAGCCTGCGCGCCGAGGGCGTCGAGCTCGCGCGCGAGCCGGTGCTCGTCCACACGGAGGCTGGCACAGGTTCTGCGCCGCCCCACGTACACCTTGCTTTCCCTGTGTGTGCTGGAATGTTTCTGCTATGTCTGCTCAGACTTGCATGCGCTTGGTTATGCGAGCAGCATGGTCTTCGCAGTCTTGGCCCCCAACACCTAAGCCAGACATTTCTCTATCACTAGGGAGTCCAGTTGGGCATGCCGGCAACGCTTGCCGTTGCATGCCAGCACGCCCCACGAGCTGCGCATCCCGCTGCAGCCCCGCGACGCCGCCGCGCGCGCCGCAGGCGCGTCCACGTTCCTGACCACGCTGCGCATCAACCGCGGCATGAGCTGGGCGGCGGCGGTCGCCTTCCGCGACAAGGTGCAGGCCGACCGCGCCGCGGCCGGGCTGCCGCTCAGCCGCACCAGCGGCTTCTACGTCAGCAAGACCGTCAAGGACCAGGGCCAGACGGGCGCGCGCGCCCGGGCACACGCTGCTTTCGCGCGACGTGACGTGCTTGCGTGCGCGCGGGCGGGCCCGACCTGAGCGGCGCTGTGATTGGATGTGCAGCAGTTTGTGGCAAGGGCAGACGTGCGAGAGCGCGATGTGGGGCCCCGTGATGTCTGTGCGTCTCTGTTCGGCTGCACCACAGCTCGGCTGCGTGACGAGCTCCGGCGCTGCCGCAGGCCACACATTCGTGCTGCTGGCGACCGAGGTCAACAAGCTGTACCGGCGCAGCGGCGCGTGGATGCTCATCCAGAAGCCGAACAACGTGTTCAACCTGCACAAGCCCCACAGCGCGCTGTACGACTACCGCCAGGTACACTCACTCATGACAAACTTGTTCGGCCATGCGGAGGCTGCATGTGCAGGTCGTGCGACATCTTCAGCTTGTGCCGTTAAGTGGATGCCTGTGTAGCCACTCTCAACCCCAGTAGATGTGTGAACGAGTCAGAGCCAGTCTGTGCGGCAGTGCAGAGCTGCATGGGGCCCTGACGCGCATGCGATGCCCCTCCAAGTTGTTGAGTGGAGGTGGTGAGATGGGCGTGGGATCCAGCAGTATACGTATGTATGATGCATGCCAAGGTGAAGGGTTGCAACTGCCTTACATGGTGCTGTTGAAGTGGGCACACGCTGCACAAGCCTGACGCTGTGGACGTGACCGTTGAGTCACAGCTTTTTGCAGTGCGTGACAGCCTGCGCCCGTGCGGTGCAGGTCTCCGACGAGGTGGCCAAGAAGCAGTGGACCTTCTGGTCCGCCTCGCACTCTGCCTGTGCCCTAGCGTGTGTTTATTGGCACAAGCGCATGCACCAGCGCTGCCAAGGCCTGTATGTCTGGCAGTGTACGCATGTACACATTCTGCTGACACTCAGCTGGCGCATTGTCGCCTTGGATCTGACCAAGTTTTCAGTTACTTGTGGTACACACAGAGGTTGCATGTACACAATGAACTGTTGAGCACAGGCGCTGCATGCCCAGCGGTGCATGCAATCTTGTAATGTAGACCTCGATTCTGACAATTGCTGAGCAAGGTGTCTGCAGTGCCCATGTACACAGTCCTGCTGTGTGTGCAAATAGCGAATGAGCTCTGCCGCGAATGTGCACTGCAGGTACGCGTTCACCGAGGACAACTGCATCCACGGCAAGAGCTGCCTGAAGAAGAAGCGCGGCGAGGAGTGCGGCTTCGGCGTGCGCGTCCGCGAGGAGACCCTGGTCACCGGTGCGGCCTTGCTCCGTGCGCGTGGGATCGGGCCGTGCCCGGGGCACGCAGCGCACCTGTCCGCGGCAGGCTGTGAGAGCACTGCTGATGAGCAAGCCCGCCTACGCAGAGGCATACTCTGGGCATGCACCTCTGCGGCAAAACCAGGTCGCGGCATGCTAGCCAGAACAGTGACCCTTTGGATGTGCTTGTTTGAGAGCAAATGGCGTCTACAATCAGCTGTCCTCACAGTTCCTTGAGCATGATCAGCGCACAGATGTGCGGTTTGCTTTGATGCGCTGTTTACTCCAGTCTTCTGGGACTTTGCACACAAGCTCTATGCTGCCCATCACCGCGTGCCTTCAATGTCTAAAGCACCCCGTGTATGCAAAGACCTGAAGATCGTCTTCCGTCTTGGAGGCTCAGGACCAGACGAATGTGCTGCATACCCACTGTAAAACCAGCGCCTGCGCTGCGCGCAGGTTCTGTGCTGCCCATCTGGCGCACGCTGTTTGACGTGGTGGACCGCAGCCCCGCCGGCCGCGACAGCAAGGGTAACAAGGCGCGTGCCCCAGGCGCATGCTGCACGGCGCTGCTGATGCAAAGTGGCGCTTTACATGGCGTGCTGCAAGCGCTTCACGAGTGTGCCCACTGTCGTGCAGGTAAATGTCTGGGCCACTAGGAATAGCACTGTTTGCAGCATTTGCAGAGGTGCACAGAGCTTGCAAAGCAACGCAAACAGCTCTCCTGCCAGCGCTGTGTGTCGGCGCGCGCTTGTGCTCTTTGCACCAGGCTGCGCCTTACTACATGGGTGCGTGCAGCCAGTTATCATGACGACGCCCAACACGTTGGACTGACATGGGCCCTCGCTGCACCCCAACACCAGCGCCTGAACACAGCACCTGAACACAGCAGGTCAACAGATAGCACAAGCGTCTTGCACCTGAGCAGGTGCTGACCCGGACGGGTGCGCGCGCGCAGCACACGCGGGTCGTGCGGACGACGCTGACCAGCACGGGCCAGGCTGTGGTCGGCATGCACATCCCAGCCGAGGACGCGCGGCGCCTCCAGGCGGTGCGCCGCGCAGGGCCTCTTTGCCTGCGGGGCATTTGCAATGTGCACCTCATTGCAGCCATGTCCTGTGCGCGGTGCGCATCTTTACAACCCGCTCCCTACGTCCCTTCACTGTAGCGCCTGAGCATGACTTTCACGCACTATGCATGGCTGGGGCGCTGAGTGAGGCACACGTGTTTGAGCGCGCGTGTTTTAGCTTGTGACCAGCCTCCTCAACTTCGTTATTTTAAGGGTGGTGTGGGCTTGGGGAAATGCAGGCCTTCACGGCTGGCTGTCAGTATGTATGCAAAGAGTTTGTGCACTGAGAGTATAAATGCATGAAAACAACGCAAAGGTCAGGGACACTCCAAAGCTGTCCAGATCACGCAGGGACTGCAATCAAGCTGGCTGCAGTGTAACGAGGAGGGCTGAGCCGGTTGCATGCGCATGGGCAGGTGCTGCAGCAGCGCGACGTGGAGGAGGCGGAGATGGGGCTGTCTGGCTAGGACGCGCGCGTCGCTGCTGCGCACTGGTCTGCGCAGGCGCGGCGCTGTGCCTCTGGCAAGGCCGTAAGTGAGGAGCAGGGCGCTGGCTGGCTGCTATGCATGGCGGCGCGCCGCTGCGCACTAGTCTGCGCACGCGTGGCGCTGGTGCCTCTGGCAAGTCTGCGGGGGTGGCGCATCGCGCTGGCTGGCTGCGGTGCATCGCGCCGCTACGCACGAGGCTGTGGGCCAGGCACTGGTGTGCAGCTGAGTTCTTTCAGGATGGATGGGATGGACGGGCTGCTGGTCAGCAGAGCCCTGTGGCGGAAGTATCCAGGCTGGTCATGACTGCGCGCGTGAGCGTGCGCATGTCTGGCAGCGCATGGCCTGGGCGCCTGCACGAGGAGCAACTGCTGGCAGAGGCATCAACATGCTGGGTTTTGAGCAGCCGTGTCCCTGGCCTGCCCAGCCTTAGCACTGCAGTTCCGGGTGACAGCATGCCACCAGCACTTGGTCAAGAAGCAACACGTATCAATGAGTCTGAAGCGGCCGTGCTGCAGCTTATGTGGAGCAGCATTACCTGGGGTCCTGTCACATGCAGTGTAGCCAGGTAAGTGCTCACAGCAGGGCATGTAGGGCTGTGAGCAAAGAAACTTGCAGGAACCTGGTAGGTTCAGGAGGTGTGCTTTGTGTATGTAGGGGTGTGGACGTGCCAGCCGGTATCCAGCATGTTTGCATTGTACCTGTCATGTAGCCATGTCGCATCTGGGCAGTGTGCATATGCTGCTGAGTAAGATCACTTGGAATGGGTCACAGCCATAGTGCTGCGCATGTCTGGCAAACACACTTTGGGAAGTGCATGCTCCGTAAGTGCGTGCTCTCACTGGTAGCCATGCATGTACTGGCCCATAGAGGCACACTGCAGACAGGCTTGCACGCCCCTTGCAATACAATCTGCAGTACAAGCTGCGTGCTGCATGCAGCATGATGAGAGGCAGAAAGGTCTGTCGTGTATGAGTAAACCTTTAGAATGTGTATCAATAACCGTATGGTATCAACATGGTATGGACAGGCACAGTGCACCGTCCAACCAACACGACCTTTGCTCACCTGCGCACGTCCGGATGCAGGGGGTGGTGCAATGCACCCAAGTTTGCCAGACAAGGCGCTGGTAGCCCTGCATTCCGGACAATGGGCCGGATGCAGGGGGTGGTGCACTGCACCCAGTTTGCCGACTGCGCTGGAGATGCCCTAAGCCACATCAGGGTTCGCACAACATTCAAACTCGCACTGAACTTCGCGACAGGTCGTCATCACGCGGTCGCCCTCCAACCCTTGTATATACTGTGCAGGACTATAACAATCCCTGCGATCACCATGCTGGTAGCCTGGAACTGGCCACAATGAGACTTCCCAGGGCCGCCGCGGCCATCTCAGTGCTTTGTTTCCTGAGCAGCACACCAGGCACGGTTGCTGCACTATGCCGCTACTGCTGCCTACCTGCTACGCACTCACCTCTCTGCTCGCTAGCACCACCACGTTCAACCTGCGCTGCATTGCATCGCTTTTCCCACACGGCTTGCCTAGTGTGCATTGGCTGCAGGCCATGCGCGGGTGCTCTTACAAGGAGAGGAGGGAGCGCTAGATTTCCTATCCCCAGAGAGCCCAGTTTGCCGCACGCCCTGGCAGGTCATCAGCAACAATCCGCAGCTGTCCTTCCTGACAACAGTCGCCCTGCATGCTGGGTTGTCAAGTGCGCGGCCCCCTTGCGACACACTCTGCTAAATAAGCTGCAGCAGCTGGCATGGGTAGTGCAGGACGCCACAGCCAGGGCACTGCATAGCAGCAAGATGGTAGGCCCTGCAAGAAAGTAGCAAGCAATATTGCTGCTCCCAAGCGCCACCAGCAGCTCGCTGCAGAACACCCATCTCTGTGATGAGGCTCTGCGCAGCAACCCACTCTGCTATACATGGACGTGCGTACTTACTAGTTTGCTATGCTCCGATCAGCCCTGTCTTCTTGTCACAGGACTGCCCTTGCTTGTTGCTTGAGACCCGCTGAACCACATACGTTGTGACCTGCAGGCAAGCTGGACGACACGTTTGTGAATGCAACAATCTTTGCGCCGGTCAACGCGGGCTGGGCGGACCTGCTGAGCGCGCTGAACAAGACGTCCGCGCAGCTGCTGGCCGACCCCACGCTGTGCGCACTCTCCTGTGTCTGTTACTGAGCCTGACAGCTCTGAGCTCTGTCTGCGGCAACGTCGAGGGCCGAGCTGACGCACAGTTGTGGCCGCACAGGCTACCGATCACGATGTACCATGTCGTACCTGGCGCCCGCAAGGTGCGATCCACGCCGCTTGTAGACATGGCCATTTGCACTCAACAGGCAGCTAGGGCCGTGCCACCAGGCTGATGCAGGTACATGCACACAAGGTATGAAGACAAGGCCAGGTCATCGCGCATGGCTTCGTCCTGCTGTTGCGAGGTTAGTCCTGGATGCTGGGCAGCGAGCCGCCCAGCATCCAGCTGCAAGAGTCAGATACAGAGCCATGGACAGGCTTGGGCATGCCAAAGGTGGCAGCCTACCACTCACAGCCTGTGATGTTTCATGGCGGCGGGCTGCGCATGCTGACTGCAGACCGGCGCGCTGCGGGCGCCAGGCCGTGGACCTGCTGAACGGGACGCAGCTCGCGACCGTGCTGCTGCAGAGCCTCACGCCCGACCTGCGCCTGAATCCCAACAACACCACCCGCCTGCAGGCGCGCGCAAGCGCTCCCGGCACACATGGCTCCCTGCCACGGCATCGCTCAGCTCCAGTCCTGCGCCTCTATGCGCCCGAGCAGCGGCCAGGCACATGCTTATCTTGTGCTGACGGCTACAGGGCTGGCCCTGAGGGGCTTAGCATGCAGCGCAGATCGAGGGCGCGCAGTCGCTGGCCAATGTGGTGCAGTTCGACCTGCTCGCATGCCAGGCGCGCCCGCGCGTTCCATCAAGAGCTGCTGCACAGCGAGCTGGCTCAGGTTGTCAAAAAATGTCACAGCCTCGTAGTCTGTTTCCAGCAGATGGCCAGCTGGCCTGCTCTGCCAACCACGCCAGGATCTGTATGGCCTCCCGTGTGTCTGTGCTGCCACCTTGGTGTGGTGCACCGGCAGCATGCCAGGCAGCATGCGAACCAGGGAGACAGGCCATTGCGTGCCTGCCGCTCCAGCAGCATGCCAGGCAGTATCCCAAGGACAGCGAATTCGCAGCCGCGCGGGCGGCAAGCACCTGATCAGGTCGGGTAGATGACCTGCCTTTGACCCATGCTTGTGCCCAACCCTGCCGGCAGCCAACCACAGGGCGGCCGCGCGCAGACGGTCATCCACCTGGTCGACCAGGTCATGGTGCCGGCCTTCCTGAGCGCGGCCGCGGATGGCGCGGCGCACACGTTCACCATGGGCCCCGGCGCCAACGCGACGGGCGCGGCCGCCGCGGACCCGCGCTCCGTGCTGCGCCTGGAGTACCCGCCCGTGCCGCGCCCGCGCCGCGGCGCCGTGGGGTCCATCATCCCGGCCGGCGACGCCGCGGTCAGCTGGGCCAGCACGTGGACCAGCGAGCGCGTGACCGGCAGCAGCGTAAATGTGACCGGCATAAAGTTTGAGCGGGGCACGGCCGGGGCGGGCGCGCCGGGCGGCGCGCCCGGCCCGGCCGCGTTTGGGCGCGCGCGCTGGGGCGGCGCGCTGACGGACCGCGCGGGCACCACCGACATGGGCGTGCACTACTCTGTGTCGCTGGCGCCGGCGCTGGCGCCCGCGCCCGCG
>JAABUV010000385.1_pt1 | contig 67615 bp, 56 predicted proteins | sample 5559971 | NCBI WGS metagenome assembly JAABUV01 (sample SAMN10711881, study PRJNA513362) | rock metagenome | isolation source: Antarctica rocks | place: Antarctica: Victoria Land, Knobhead nord | collected 2015-12-19 | reverse complement strand
GGTCACCGCCGGATTTCTCGATGTCCCGGACGATGACCGACACCGTCGTAATGCCGTTACGCTTGCTCAAACGATTCGTGGAGACTCTCTCGCTTGCAGCTTGAGATGCGGAAAGTCGAGCTTAGGAACCACCATGCCCGACAGGTACAGCACCGAGCCTTCGGTCTGGAACGACGCCTTCACCGGAATGCCGGCGTTCTGCCACATGATGACGCGGGCCAGCCACATGATGCCGACGTCGATCTCGCCGGACTTGATGCCGGCGCCGATCGAGTCGGTGGACGGATACAGGCGCAGGCCGTTGGCGTTCAGCTTCAGCGCCAGGGCCTGGGCGTCCGGCACGTCGACCTTGTTGATGTCGCCGGTCGCCGCGAGGGCCGCGGCCATCATGATGTAGAAATAGTTGATGTCGCTCACGCCGACACGCCCTTGGTATTTCGAGTCAAGCAGGTCGGTGAAGGTCCTCGGCGGGTCGGTGATGACGTTCGGATTGTAGATGATGACCTGCGGGCTGATGATGTGCGGCGCGTAGAAGCCGGTGCGCAGGTTCGGCAGCACGTGCGCCAGGTTGGGCACCTTCGTCTCGTCCAACGGGTCTACCAACCCGGCCTGCTGCACCTCGTAGCCGCGCACGGCCTGCAGGCACACGACGTCGTCGGTCCCGCGGGGCAGGCGGCGCTGGGCGTACATCTTGGCGACGCGGGGGTCCTCGTCGCCGAGGTCCTGCACGACCCTCACCTGCTGCGGCGCCATCAGGGGCTCGTCGACGTTGCCGCGCAGCAGGCTGGCGTAGTCGCCGCCCCAGGTGGCGATGACCATCTGGTCCTCGGCCCATGCCCGGCGGCCGAGAAACGGCAACGCGGCTCCCCCGGCCAGCGCCGCTCGGCGGGTCAGGCAGGATGTCGTGGGTTCAGGCATCGCTGGTCATCCTTGCTTGGGTGGAGTCGGCAGTGTGCGTCAGCGGGAGGGCGGCGGCATCGAACAAGCGTTCCGCCCCGACATCCCAGCGCAGCGAGACGGCTTCCCCAGCTGCATGCAGGCGCCCGGCCACCGCGGTCTGGTCGCGCACCACGACCCGCAGGTCCGGCCCGAGACGCACGAGGTGCTCGCGGACTGCGCCAAGATAGGTGGCCAGTTCGACGGTGCCGCGGACGCTGCCGGGTCCGGCAGCGTCCGGCGGCCCGAGCGACAGGCGTTCCGGCCGGAGCGCCAACGTACACTGGCCCCCGCCGCCGTACTGCCCGGCAAGCTGCAGGCTTGCGCCGGCCGCCTGCACGGTATCGCCGCCCACCAGGGTGCCCAACAGCAGGTTGCTGCGCCCGATGAAGCCGGCGACGAACGGGGTGGCTGGGCGTTCGTAGAGGTCCTCCTGCGTGCCGGTCTGCTGCACGAAGCCGTCTTTCATCACCACGAGCCGGTCGGCCATCGCCATTGCCTCGTCCTGATCGTGCGTGACCATGATCGTCGTCAGCCCGGCGTCGCGCTGCAGCAGGCGGATGTCGCGCCCGACCTCCGCCCGCAACGCGGCGTCCAGGTTGGACAGCGGTTCGTCCAATAGCAGCACGCCTGGGTTGATGGCCAATGCCCGCGCGAGCGCCACGCGCTGCTGCTGGCCGCCGGATAGCTGGCGGGGCAGGCGGTCGGCCAGCGCTTCCAGCCGGGTCAGTCGCAGCATCTGCCGGACACGTTCGTCGAGCGCTGCACGCCGAGTGCGCTGCATCTCCAGCCCGAAGGCGATGTTGCGGGCGACGGTGAGGTGGGGGAACAGGGCGTAGCTTTGGAACACCAAGCCCATCCCGCGGCGGTGGGGCGGCAGGGAGACGATGCTGCGGCCATCCAGCCGCACGTCGCCCGATGTCACGTCCACGAAGCCCGCCACCATGCGCAGCGTCGTCGTCTTGCCGCAGCCGGAGGGGCCGAGCAGCACGACCAGTTCGCCGTCTGCGACGTCCAGGCTGATGCAGCCGACCGCGGTGGATTGGCGGTAGCGTTTCTCCAGCCGGTCGAGCGTCAACCGGCTCATACGGCAACCTGCGCGATGTGCACCTGCCGGTCGAGTGCGATCAGGGCCGCGCCGACCAGCACGATTTGCACGACCGCAACCGCTGCGACCAGCGGATCGATGTGGTACTGCAAGTATTGCAGGACTGCGATGGGGAGGGTGGTCATCCCCGGCGCCGTCAGGAACAACGTCATTTCGAGGTTCTCGAACGAGACGATGAAGGCGAACAGCGCGCCGGCGACGATGCCCCCGCGCATGGCCGGCAGGGTGACTCGCCAGATGACGGTCAAAGGCCGGGCGCCCAAGCTGGCGGCTGCCTCCTCCGCGGCACGGTCGTGGTTGGCGAGCGACGCAAGGCAGAGCCGCACGACCCAGGGCAGGGTGATCAGCACGTGCGCAGCCACCATCAACGAGATGGAGCCGCCCAACCGCCATCCGGTCCGTTCCTCGACCAACACCGCGAGGACGAAGATGCCGAGGCCAATGGCGATGCCTGGAACGGTGAGCGGAGCCAACAGCAGCGTGCCGACGACGCCGCGCCCGCGAAAGCGGTAGCGCGACAGGCCGATGCCGGCCGGCACGCCAATAAGCAGGCTTATTGCAGATGCGCTGATCGCCGTCAGGGTGCTGGTCTGCAACGCGCCTCCGAACTCCGGCAGGACGCGCGCGTACCAGGACAGCGTGTAGCCATGCGGCGGAAACACGATGATCGTCTCGTCGAAAATGCTGAGGTAAACGGTGAGGGCCAAGGGCATGAAAATGACGGCGGCGCCGGTGAGCAGCAGGGCGCAGATCATGGCACGCTGGCCGATGTCGGAGAGGCGCAACGAAGTCGCCATGGATTTTCGAGCCCTCTACCGCGCCGTGTCGTACCAAATCAAACACGCAAAACGCGTGCCTGACAAAGTTCTCTCGAGCTGATGTGGAGGAGAGAGGTTATCCAGCGGAATAAGGCATCCGGTCTTCCGCCCCACCTTGCTCCAAGTCTCCGCTTACGTTCCGAAGCCTACAATTCCAGGAGGTTGTCGCAAGACTGCCTCTGCGTGCAGCCGGGTTGGACAAGGCCGCTTTGCTGCAGGGCGCGCACGAGGCTGCCCGTTGCTTCCACTCACCTTAAACACTCAGCGACGTGCAATCCTACTCTCATGCAGACCTCCACATTCAAACAGCCAGCGTGGATCGGCACAGATTTTGCTTGTCTGATCATAGCCGCCTTTTCATTGCACAAACTAGAAGAGCCTTTCTCATGCCTGACCTGTTCAGCCCCTACACGCTCAAGGGTGTGACCCTGCGCAACCGCACCGTGATGTCGCCGATGACGATGTACAACTCAATCGACGGCAAGCTGGACGACTACCACGTGAGCTATCTCGGGGCCCGTGCAGCCGGTGGCTTCGCCCTGGTGTTCGGGGAGCAGATGGCCATCACCCCCGATGGCCGGACCACCACCTCCTGCGCCGGCATTTGGAACGACGAGCAGATCGAAGGCCATGCTCGCGTCGCCGCGATCATCGAGCGGATGGGCGCTGTGCCCGCCATCCAGCTTGGCCACACCGGCCGAAAGGGCAGCGAGCTTCCGCCTCACCGCGGCACCAACGCCGAAGGCACCTGGAAGCAGCTTCCGCCGGACCACCCGGACGGCTGGACCTGCGTCGCCCCGTCCGCCATCCCTTACGGCGGCGGCGGCCACATCTATCCGGTGCACCAATTGACCATCGAGGAGATCAAGGGCCTGCACCGGGCATACGCCGACGCGGCCGTGCGCGCGCTCGCGGCCGGCTACAAGTGGCTCGAGCTGCATTATGCGCACGGCTACCTCGGGGCGAGCTTCTTCTCGCCACTCGCCAACCAGCGCACCGACGAGTACGGCGGCAGCGTGGCGAACCGGGCCCGGTTCCACCTGGAAGCTTTGGACGCCGTCCGGGCGGTGTGGCCGGAGAAGTATCCGCTCACGATGCGGCTTGGGTCGGACGACCTGAACCCAGCCGGGACGCAGTTCGACGACGCCGTGGTCGCTGTCGGAATGATGAAGGAGCACGGACTCGACCTCGCCGACCTGTCGCTCGGCTTCAACACCGACGAGATGGTCGACGCGCCGATGAACGACGTCGGCTTCATGATCGAACGGGCTCACCGGGTGCGCACCGAAGTGGGCATTCCCGTCGCGACGAGCTGGAACCTCGGCGTCCCTCAAAACGCCGACCGGGTCATTCGCGAGGAGCTCATCGATTTGGTCATGCTGGGCCGGCCGGCGTTGGCCAACCCGCACTGGCCGGTCTGGGCGGCGCGCGAACTGGGCCATGCCTCGCCGTTCTCCCTGGTGCAGCAGGACTGGCGCTGGTGGCTGGAAAACTTCCGTGGTCATGCCCCCAGCATCGGCTGGCCCGAAGTACGGAATGCGCCGCCATCAGCCGCCTTGCGAAATATGGCGTTGGACGAGGAGCGCAGCGCCGCCTTGGCGCCTTCGTCCTAAGACGCAGGCGTAGCCCTAAAAGGCGACGCTGCAGCGATTGCCATGGGTGAACGACAGCATCAGGGCTGTTCGACGCTGACATTTTAGGTGGTTGAGTGGCGTGAGGTTGGGTGAGGGTGACAGTTCCCTGAGCGGGCTTTGTCTGGCGCTATGCCGGGCCACCATCCCGAAGGGTTGCCCTGATGCCAAGCACGCTGTTGTCGCTGCTCTCTCAGGTGGCGGACGCCCGCCGCGGTCAGGGCAAGATGTACCCGCTGGCGCCGATCCTGATATTCACTGTGCTGGCGATACGCAAGCCTGCCTGCGGCGGTGGCCTTCGACGGCAACATCCTGCGCGGCAGCTTCGATGCCGTCCACGACCGCAAGGCCGCGCACGTGCTGAGCGCCTTTGCCGCTGACGGCCAGATCATTCCTGGTCACCTAGCAGTTGCAGAAAAGAGCAACGAGATCCCCGCCGCCCAGGAGATGATCGCATCCTTGCGCTTGCAAGGACGCCTATTCACCCTTGATGCCATGCACTGCCAAGAAAACCTTCGAGGCTGTCCGCAGCCTCACTGCGCGCAACACTTCGGCCGACGCGGCGCTTTCCCGCACCACAGGCCGCTCCCGCCAGGAGGATCGCACCGTCGAAATCTTTGCCGCAGGCAACGTTCTCGCCGCAACCGAGTGGCAGCCCCTCATCAAGGCCATCATCCGCGTCACTCGCCAGACGCTGTGCCGCACTGCGGCCACCAGCCTGTGGAAGCAGCGAGGCGAGGTCGCCTTCTACGCCTCCTCGGCCACCGGCCTGCCCGCTACCGCATGGACCGCTGCCATCCGCGGGCACCGCATCGAGACCCGCACCCATCACGTCCGCGACGTGTCCTGCGGCGAGGACTAAAACCGCATCCGCAGCAACCCAGCATCATCGCCCGTGCCCGTAGCTTCGCCCTCAACATCTTGCACAAGAACACCGTCACCAACGTCGCACACGCCCTCTGGAGCAACGCACTCAGCCTCAACCACATCCTGGCCTACAAGAAAATATGACCAGCGTTGAACAGCCCTGATCTTGGCCAGGCTGGCTGTCATCATTTTGTGGATACCCAAACGAACCGTCACCATTCCTATCGCAAGGATGGAGTGAACCGACGTCGGTGAACTCCATTTGGTCCTCGCAACATTCTTGGAAGGGCTGTTGGGATGGCAGGTCGGCGGCGGTTGGATCGTGCGTTGCGGACTAAGCTGCGTTCCCCGGGCCGACCTGCGGTTGCGCGGCAGGAGCATCGGCGGCGGTTTTGGATTTCGATTGCGGCGTGGCAGTCGAGCGAGGATGCGGCGGTTGGCGCAGAGGTGTCGCAAGCGGTAGGAGCACGGTGGTTCCGGGAGGCGGGCGGCATGGCACCATCGACGCTGGCGCCATCCTCGAAACCGTCGTCCGGGCGATGCTTGCCGTTCGCGGAACGGGAGGAGCTTGGGATCCTGCATGCGCAGAGCGTTGGAGTATGAGATCGCCCATCGCCTGCGGCTCGACTTTGCGGACGATGAGACGATGCTGCTGCATTTGCCCCGGATGGCGGAGCACGGCGTGGGAGCCCGCATGAGGAACGGCCCTGCGCTGGCTGGACACGGAGCTGAAGCCGTCCGCGACAGCATCGCCGGCACGATCACCGGCTTGCCGACACAGCTCCGGCGATCGCTGACCTGGGATCAGGGAGCGGAGATGTCGCAGCACGCATGTCTGAGGATCGACACCGGCCTGGACGTCTCCTGCGCTCCACACAGCCCGCGGCAGCGCGATACGAACGAGAATACCACCGGGCTGCTGCGCCAGCATTTTCCGAACGGCACCGACCTGAGCGCTCACATCACGAATGCCCTCGACGCGGTGGCGGTGGCGCTCAACAGCAGGCTGCGTAAGACCCTCGGCTGGGAAGACACCTGCCGAGGCGTTTGACGAGTACCTGCGACTGAGGCACACGGCCGTCGCGACGACCGCTTGGACTCGGGCAGTTCACCAGCGCCGCCTTCACCAGCCTGCTGCTTGGGCGTGGCATTGCCGTCAGCATGGACGGCCGTGGCGCCTGGCGCGACAACGTGTCGTCGAGCGGATCTGGCGTTCTACAACCGAAGGCGCCCACACCCAAGCCTTGACGCGCGGATGCCAAATCAAGCCTACTTCGACTATCTGGCGCAACATGCGGCAGCATGATCGCCGCCGCCGTTGGTCGAGCGTCGCTCCGGTCGGGCTACACCCCACCAACGGCATCACAACTATAACCACCGGCGCAGACTTCAATTAATCAAGGCGAAACAGTATCTCGACAAGGCCAGCCACCTCTTGAACCGCGGCGCCCGACACCTTCAAACTCAACCCACGCCACTTCAATCCGGGACTAAACACCGGGCCACTAAAATGTCAAATGTGTATTATCTTGATGGGCAAGTTCTATGAGTTTGATGGTGGGTGCAGTAGGTTTCGAACCTACGACCCGCTGATTAAGAGTCAGCTGCTCTACCAACTGAGCTATGCACCCGCACCAAACTGCGGCGCTCCCTATAGCGAACCTGGCCGGCTCTGCAAAGAGCATTTCTGCCCCGCTGCGCGCGCATGGCGGCTTGCCAGGGCCGCGTTCCGTGTGCTGAGTGGCGCCCGCACGCTCCCCCTGAAGGACACCGGTTGGCCTACGCGACCCAGCAGCTCATCAACGGCGTTACCCTCGGCATGATCTACGGCCTGATCGCCGTGGGCTACACCATGGTGTACGGCATCATCGGCATGATCAACTTCGCCCATGGCGACGTGTTCATGATCGGAGCGTTCATCTCGCTTATCTCCCTGCTGCTGCTGTCGTCCCTCGGCATCAGCTCGGTGCCGATCGCGCTCGCCCTCACCCTGGTGTTCGCCGCCGCCCTCGCCGGCCTGTACGGCTGGACCATCGAGCGGGTCGCCTACCGCCCCCTGCGCGGCTCGTTCCGCCTGGCGCCGCTGATCAGCGCCATCGGCATGTCGATCGTGCTGCAGAACTTCGCCCAGATCAGCCAGGGCGCCCGGGTCAAGCCGATGGCGCCCCTGGTGCCCGGCGGCCTGCGCCTGTTCGAGGCCAATGGCTTCGTCGTGCAGCTGTCCTGGATGCAGATCGCCATCGTGGTCACCACCCTGGTCGTGCTGTCGATCTTCACCTACCTCGTTACCCGCACCCCGCTCGGGCGCTCGATGCGGGCGTGCGAGCAGGACATCAAGATGGCCGGCCTGCTCGGCATCGACACCGACCGCACCATCAGCCTCACCTTCGTCATCGGCGCGGCGCTGGCGGCGGTCGCCGGGCTGATGTTCCTGCTGTACTACGGGGTGATCGACTTCTACATCGGCTTCGTCGCCGGGGTGAAGGCGTTCACCGCGGCGGTGCTGGGCGGCATCGGCTCGCTGCCCGGCGCGGTGCTGGGCGGCCTGCTGATCGGCCTGATCGAGACGTTCTGGTCGGCGTATTTCTCGGTCCAATACAAGGACGTCGCCGCGTTCTCGATCCTGATCGTCGTGCTGATCTTCCTGCCGACCGGCATCCTGGGCCGCGCCGACGTGGAGAAGGTATGACCCTCCGCCCCGCGGCGGCCGGCGCGTTCCGCGATGCCGGCCTGTCCGCCCTGGTGGCGCTCGGGCTGTTCGCGCCGATGATCGGGCTGAAGACCGACCCCGGCGAGAACGGCCTCACCTTGCTGCCCCGGCCGGCGCTGGTGGCGGTCGTCGTGGCGCTGGTGTTCGCGCTGCGCTTCGCCTGGCTCGCGACCCGGCGGCCCAAGGCGCAAGTCGCGCAACCCAACCGCCGGCTCGCCGAGGCCCTCACCCGCGCCGGGACCCTCATCGCCCCTGCCCTGCTGCTGTTTGCCGTCGCCCTGCCGCTGTTCGGCGGACGCTACTACCTCGACCTCGGCGTGGTGGTGCTGACCTACGTCATGCTCGGCTGGGGCCTGAACATCGTCGTCGGCCTCGCCGGACTGCTCGACCTCGGCTACGTCGCCTTCTACGCGGTCGGCGCCTACTCCTACGCGCTGCTCGCGCAAACCTTCGGCCTCGGCTTCTGGACCTGCCTGCCGCTCGCCGGGTTGCTGGCGGCGACGGCGGGCATGCTGCTCGGCTTCCCCGTGCTGCGCCTGCGCGGCGACTACCTCGCTATCGTGACCCTCGCGTTCGGCGAGATCATCCGCATCGTGCTGCTCAACTGGAGCAGCCTCACCAACGGGCCGAACGGCATCTCCGGCATCCCGCGCCCGACCCTGTTCGGCCTCACGTTCACCGCCGGCGGCGGTCCCGGCAGCTTCGCCGAGTTTTTCAACATCGAGCCGTCGACCACCCAGCGGGTCGCGTTCCTCTACTACGTCATCCTCGGCCTCGCCCTCCTCACCAACTGGGTGACCCTGCGCCTGCGCCGCCTGCCGCTCGGCCGCGCGTGGGAGGCGCTGCGCGAAGACGAGGTCGCGTGCCGCTCGCTGGGCATCAACGTCACGGTGACGAAGCTGACCGCGTTCTCCATCGGCGCCATGTTCGGCGGCTTCGCGGGCGCGTTCTTCGCCACCCGGCAGGCGTTCATCAGCCCGGAGAGCTTCACCTTCATCGAGTCGGCCATCGTGCTGGCCATCGTGGTGCTGGGCGGCCTCGGCAGCCAGCTCGGCGTCGCCCTGGCGGCACTGGTCATGATCGGCGGGCTTGAGGTGCTGCGCGACCTGCTGAGCAACCTGCATAGCCAGCCCGGCCTGGCGTGGCTGGCGGATGCGGTGGGCGACGTGGGCCAGTATCGGATGCTGATCTTCGGCCTGGCTTTGGTGACGATGATGGTGCTGCGGCCCCGCGGCCTCGTGTCCGGACGGACGCCCACGGTCGCTTTGGGCAAGACGCGGGAAATCTCGGCCGAACTGGTGGCGCAAGGGCGTGGTTGACGACATCATCCTGACGGTGGACGCGCTGACGATGCGCTTCGGCGGGCTGACGGCGATCAGCGCGCTGTCGTTCGTGGCGCGCCGGGGCGAGATCACCTCCGTCATCGGCCCGAACGGCGCCGGCAAGACCACCGTGTTCAACTGCATCACCGGGTTCTACCGCCCCACCACCGGCGCGTTGCGCCTCGCCGGCAGCACCGGCGTGCACGCGCTGGAGCGGATGCCCGGCCACCTCATCGCCCGGCGCGCCCGCGTGGCCCGCACCTTCCAGAACATCCGCCTGTTCGCCGGCATGACGGTGCTGGAAAACCTGCTGGTGGCCCAGCACAACGCGCTGATGCCCAATATCGGCCTTGGCCTGCTGGCCGTGCTCGGCATCGGCGGGCACCACCGGGCGGAACGCGCCGCCATCGCCCGGGCCCGCGCCTGGCTGGACGCCATCGGCCTGCTGGCCCGCGCCGACGACCCGGCGGGCGCGCTGCCCTACGGCGACCAGCGCCGGCTGGAGATCGCCCGCGCGATGTGCACCGGGCCGGTGCTGCTGTGCCTGGACGAGCCGGCCGCCGGGCTGAACCCGCGCGAGAGCGCCGAGTTGTCGAGCCTGCTGCACCGCATCCGCGACGGCGGCATCGCCGACAGCGCCGCGTCCATCCTGCTGATCGAGCACGACATGGGCGTGGTCATGCGCATCAGCGACCACGTCGTCGTGCTGGACCACGGCAAGAAGATCAGCGACGGCGCCCCGGCCGCCGTGCGCGCCGACCCGGCCGTCATCGCCGCCTATCTCGGCGAGGGCGACGAGGACGAGGACGCCACGACCGAAGCCGCCGCGTGACGATGCTGCGCCTCACTGGGGTCACCGCCTACTACGGCGCGATCCAGGCGCTGAGGGGCGTCGACCTCGCCGTCGAGCCGGGCGAGATCGTCACGCTGATCGGGGCCAACGGCGCCGGCAAGTCCACCTTGATGATGACCATCTGCGGCAGCCCCCGCGCCCGCGACGGCCGCATCGAGTACGACGGCCGGGACATCACCCAAGCGCCGACGCACGAGATCATGCGCAGCGGCATCGCCCAGTCGCCGGAAGGCCGCCGCATCTTCGGCCGCATGACGGTGCACGAGAACCTGCTGATGGGCGCCCAGGTCGCCCGCATGCAGGATTTCGACCGCCTGCGCGACCAGGCCTTCACCCTGTTCCCCCGCCTGAAGGAGCGCCTGCACCAGCGCGCCGGCACGCTATCGGGCGGCGAGCAGCAAATGCTTGCCATCGCCCGCGCCCTCATGACCCGGCCCCGCCTGCTGCTGCTGGACGAGCCGTCGCTGGGCCTCGCGCCCCTGGTCGTGCGGCAGATCTTCGGCGCCATTGGGGAGTTGAACCGCACCACGGGATTGACGGTGCTGCTGGTCGAGCAGAACGCCTTCCAGGCGCTCCGGCTAGCCCATCGCGGCTACGTGCTGGTCAACGGCGCCATCACCATGGAAGGCCCCGGCCGCGAGCTGCTGGCGCGGCCGGAAATCCGCGCCGCCTACCTGGAAGGCGGGCACTGACCCCCCTGCCAGGGGGAGGGAGTTGTGCCAGCTTGCCTATGTGATGACCGTGCAAGACAAGATGGGAGGCCATGGCTCTGCCCTGGACCCGCTGGGGCCTGAGGCCCCAGACCCGCGTCCGTTTAGCCAGTCGGAATACAAACAAATGGGTTCCCAAAGGCATCATGCCTTTAGCGGAGTTTGAGGCAGCGCCTCAACCTGCCACTTTTGTCCCTTGCCTTCGCCAATCGCACCAAAGAGCCGCTAATACTACTCGTGACTGAACCGCTCTAGCTCGCGCCGGCTACCTTCGCCTTCAGCCCACTCAACCCCGCGTCATAGACTCCCCCAATCGCGCCGGTTGCGGCCTTGTCGTCCATGGTGGCCGACGGGGCGCCGCCGGGGTCGGCCCGCTTGAAGGCGCCGGTCCAGGTGACCAAGCTGCCCATGCCGGACGGCTTCACGGTGATGGTCGAGGTGTAGTCAGTCACCGGCAGCACCTTCACGTTCGCCGGGTCGGGCGTGATGACATAGGTGTAGGTCATCGAGGCGGCGTCGTAGGTCTTGAGCTGCTCCACCAGCTTCGGCCCGCCGAGGTCCAGCGTGCGGACCGACCCGGGAGTGTTGCCCATCGTGGCAGTGGAGGCCTTCACCGGCGGCACCCACGTCATGTCGCCGAAATTCTCGATCACCGCCCAGACCTTCGCAGGCACGGCGCCGATGTCCATCGTCTTGGTTTCGTGCAGCACCGGGGCAGCGGCGTGAGCGGCCCCGGCCGTCGCAGATACGGCGACGACGGCAGCAAGCAATGCTTTATTCAAGTGCGTTTCCTTTATCAATGTAGCCACTGCAACGCTAGAGCGCCGAAGCTGTCCCGTCGAGAGACTGTGACAACGGTGCTCTTGCCAGATATGTTGCACTGCACCATTTCACCGTATCGGGTTTCGCAGCTGCGACGCCATCAGCCTCAGCCTGCCAGCTTCAGCGAGGATTCCCATGGCGCTCCCACACGCTTCCATCGTCGACTTAGTCAGCCTGCGGCAACACTGGCCGACCGCCTTCAAGCTCCCAGGCGACCGGGCCACGCGGCTGCAGGAAATTCCGGCGTTCGGCGCCAATCCAGGCCATTTGCGCATGTTCGCGTATATGCCGGAGCGCCTGCCGCGATCGGCGCCGCTCGTCGTCATGCTGCACGGCTGCGGCCAGACCGCGTCCGGCTACGATGCCGGGGTCGGCTGGAGCGAACTGGCCGATCGGCACGGCTTCGCGGTGCTGGCGCCCGAGCAACCCAGCGCCAACAACGCCAACACCTGCTTCAACTGGTTCCTGCCCCAGGACACCCTGCGCGGCGAGGGCGAGGCCGCGTCGATCCAGGCCATGGTCCTGCACATGCTCGCCGAGCACGGCCTCGACCGCCGCCGCGTGTTCGTGACCGGCCTGTCCGCCGGCGGCGCCATGGCGGCGGTCATGCTGGCGACCTACCCGGACCTGTTTGCAGGCGGCGCCGTCATCGCGGGCCTGCCGTATGGAAGCGCCCACGGCATGCAGGACGCCCTGCCTGCGATGTTCCACCCCACCAGCCGCCCGGCGTCCGAGTGGGGCGGCCTCGTCCGGGCCGCCTCGGCGCACCGGGGACCGTGGCCGGTCGTCTCCCTCTGGCACGGCGAGGCGGACCGGACGGTGGCGCCGCAGAACATGGACGAGAGCTTGAAGCAGTGGCTCGACGTCCACGGGCTGGCCGACGTCGAGCCGCGTTCGGGCACCGTGGACGGGGCCGCCCACCGCACTTGGCGCGACCGCTCCGGCCGGGTGGCGGTGGAGGCCTACCTCGTGCCGAACCTCGGCCACGGGACTCCCATCAATCCGGCCGCACCCGAGGGCGGCGTGGGCATGGCCGCCCCGTATGTCATCGCCGGCCCGATTTCCTCCACCTGGCGCATCGCGCAGGGTTGGGGGCTCGCTGGCGAGCCCCCGGCCCGCGTCGCGTAGCCGGCGGGCTCACCCCGCTGTTATCCGGCGGCGGCGATCGCCTTGCGGATAACCTCCTCGGCCGCCGCTTTGTCCGCCCAGCCGGTGACCTTCACCCACTTGCCCGGTTCGAGGTCCTTGTAGCGGGTGAAGAAGTGCTCGATCGCCTTGCGGGTGATCTCCGGCAGATCCTCGATCGCGTGCACGCTTGCATACAGCGGATGGATCTTGTCGTGCGGGACGCAGATGATCTTCTCGTCTTGGCCGCTCTCGTCCTCCATCTGCAGCATGCCGATCGGCCGCGCGCGGATGACGGCGCCCGGCACCACGTCGGCAGGGGTCAGCACCAGCGCGTCGGCCGGGTCGCCGTCGTCGGCGAGGGTGCCGGGGATGAACCCGTAGGCCGCCGGGTAGGCCATGGGGGTGAACAGGAACCGGTCGACCATCAGCGCGCCGGACGCCTTGTCCACCTCGTATTTGACCGCCGACCCTTTCGGGATTTCGATCACGACGTTGATGTCATGCGGCGGCTCGCGGCCGGTCGAGAGCTTGGCGATGTCCATGGCGTCCTCGGGGGATGGTTGCAGGCGCGGACCCTAGCCACGCGTTCCGCCCTTGCCAAGCGGCCAATACTTGCCAAACGACAGGCCGCGGGCGCAGATACCGGAGCGCACGCGCCCGTAGCTCAGTTGGTTAGAGCGGGCCGCTCATAACGGTTTGGTCGCAGGTTCGAGTCCTGCCGGGCGCATGTTGCCGCGTCGCGCGCGTCCCCGTAGAACGCCCTTATTCTCGTGTCCGGAGCCTTGCCATGGCCGCTTACCAGTATGTTTACGTCATCAAGGACCTCACCAAAGCTTTCCCTGGCGGCCGCGAGGTCTTCAAGGGCATCACCCTCTCGTTCCTGCCCGGCGTCAAGATCGGCGTGCTGGGCGTTAACGGCGCCGGCAAGTCGACCCTGCTCAAGATCATGGCCGGCATCGAGACCGAGTACGGCGGCGAGGCCTGGGCTGCCGAGGGCGTGCGCATCGGCTACCTGGAGCAGGAGCCGAAGCTGGACGAGACCAAGACCGTCGCCGAGAACGTCGAGCTGGCGTTCGGGCCGCTGAAGGCCGCGCTCGACCGGTTCAACGCCATCTCCAACGAGTTCGGCGAGCCGATGGACGACGACCGCATGAACGAGCTGCTGGCCGAACAGGCCGAGCTGCAAGAGAAGATCGACGCCGAGGACGGCTGGGAACTGGACCGGCGCATCGAGATCGCGCTGGACGCCCTGCGCTGCCCGCCGCCGGACAGCCCCGTCGTCCGGCTGTCGGGGGGCGAGCGCCGCCGGGTCGCGCTGTGCCGGCTGCTGCTGGAAAAGCCGGACTTGCTGCTGCTGGACGAGCCGACCAACCATTTGGACGCCGAAAGCGTCGCCTGGCTGGAGAAGACGCTGCGCGACTTCGCCGGCACCGTCATGATCGTCACCCACGACCGGTACTTCCTGGATAACGTGACCAACTGGATTCTGGAGATCGAGCGCGGCCGCGGCTACCCGTTCGAGGGCAACTACTCCACCTGGCTGGACCAGAAGCGCAAGCGGCTGAAGCAGGAGGAGAAGGAGGAGAGCGCCCGGCAGCGTTCGCTGGCCGCCGAGCAGGAGTGGATTCAAAGCTCGCCCCGCGCCCGCCAGACCAAAAGCCGCGCCCGCATCGACAAGTACGAGCAGATGCTGGCGAAAAGCGCGGAACTGGCCACCGGCACGGCCGAGATCGTCATCCCGCCCGGTCCCCGGCTCGGCGGCCTGGTTATCGAGGCGGAGGAGGTGCGCAAGGCGTACGGCAACCACCTCCTGATCGACCAGCTCAACTTCAAGCTGCCCCCCGGCGGCATCGTCGGCGTGATCGGCCCGAACGGCGCCGGCAAGACGACGCTGTTCCGCATGATCACCGAGCAGGAGCGGCCCGACGCCGGCACCCTGCGCGTCGGCGAGACCGTGAAGCTGGGCTACGTGGACCAGTCCCGCGACAGCCTGGACGCGACCAAAAGCGTGTGGGAGGAGATCAGCGGCGGGACCGACGTGATCTATCTCGGCAAGCGGGCGGTGCCGTCGCGGGCCTACGTCGGCGCGTTCAACTTCAAGGGCAGCGACCAGCAGAAGAAGGTCGGCATCCTGTCCGGCGGTGAGCGCAACCGCGTCCACCTCGCCAAGATGCTGAAGAGCGAGAGCAACGTCATCCTGCTGGACGAGCCGACCAACGACCTCGACGTGGACACGCTGCGGGCGCTGGAGGAGGCATTGGCCGAGTTCGCCGGCTGCGCGGTCATCATCAGCCACGACCGCTGGTTCCTCGACCGCCTCGCGACGCACATCCTCGCCTTCGAGGGCGACAGCCATGTCGAGTGGTTCGAGGGCAACTTCCAAGCCTACGAGGAAGACAAGCGACGCCGGCTCGGCGCCGACAGCACCGAACCCCACCGCATCAAGTACCGTCCCTTGGCTCGATAACGGGGCCTGGGGCCCCCGGCCCTAGTCGGTCGAGGGCGAAGCCCCGCCTTGATCCGCACCGCCCGCCTGCTGCTATCGCCAGTGTCCTGGTCCGATGCGCCGGGACTGGCGGCACTCAAAGCCGACCCCCGCATCTATGGGTCGATGCTCGGCGGCGTGCGCAGCTCGCTCCAGGCCACGCAGGAATTGGCCGCCGACATCGCCTGCTGGGGCGCGCATGGCATTGGCATGTTCGCAGTGCACGACCTCGGCGGGACCTTGATCGGAACCACCGGCGTCCACGAACGCCCTGACGGCCGCGGCCTTGCGCTTCGCTTCGCGTTCGACCCGGCGTCGCGAGGGCACGGCCTCGCTCGCGAGGCTGCTAGTGCGGCACTCCGCTACGCGCACGACCGGGCGGGGTTGCCGCGCGTGATCGCGGTCGCACGCGAGGATAACCTGGCTTCCCGCTCCGTGCTCGGCGCCATCGGAATGCGGCACGTCGAGACGTTCACGCGTGACCGCGACGTGATGATGCTGTACGAGAGCGGCCGCGCCGGTTAGCTTTCGACTTGCCGCTTCATGGCTGCCAACAGGGCCTCGACGTTGTTGCCATGCTGGGACAGGAAGCTCGCGTAGTCGCTGCGCTGCGTCAGGCGCAGGCTGGTGCCTTCCGCGACCACATCGACGATCTTTGGCGCGCCGTCGATTTCGGTGACCACCCACTGCACGTTGTTCGGTGCGTTGTTGGGTCGCTGCACCAGCGTTCCGACCAAGGCCTCACCGCCGCGCTGGGTCGTGTTGGTGGTGCGGAACGTAACACCTTTGTATTCGCCGATTCTGGAGGTGATATTTTTCACCAGCACGGCGTGGAATAACCGCGTGAACTCGCTTGTCTGCGCCGGCGTGGCGCTGTGGGCGAAACGGCCGAGGCAGAACACGGCGATGCCGTTCACATCGACCGCATGGTCGATCAAGGGCTGTATCGCGGTCTGCTTCTCGGCCAGGTCGCCCGGCCCGTTCACGACGCCGATCAACTGCGCGCCGAAGGTCTGCACGAAGTTGGTGGCGGCCCCGCCGGCTTGGGCAAAGGCGGGTACCCGCAGCGCGAAAGCGGCTACGGCGGCAGTTCCGAGGGCGAGCAGGGCGCGGCGTGTCAGCATGGGCGAGGTCCTTGTCATCAATTCGCGTACCAGTTCGGCACCGTCGCGTGATCGTCGGCACGGGTCGCGTCGATCTCGCTGCTGCGGTTTTGGCGATAGAGACTGCGGAAGGTAGCGTAGGGATCGAGCGCGGTCTTTTTGATCGAATCGACCTCGTCCAGCAGGCGCTCGCGGAGGTCGACGACGCTCGCGCCGTAGCGTACGGTGTTCAAGGTCTTGAGGCCGTGACCGGACGGCGCGTAGGTGAGCGGGTCGAACAGGATATCGACGCCATAGCCGGCTGCATCGCGGGGATTCGACGGCCCGAGCACCGGCAGGAACAGGAATGGCCCATCCGGGACGCCCCAGAGCGCCATCGTCACGCCGAAATCGGTCGAGTGGGACGGATAACCCCACTCGGTTGCCACGTCGAACAGCCCACCGACCCCGGCCGTGGTATTGATGACGAAGCGCATGAAGGTATCGCCCGCCCGGCGCGGCTTGGTTTGGATCACGTCGTTGATGAACAAGACGGGCGTCGTCATGTTCTGCAGGACGTTGTGGATCGGATTACGGATCAGCGCGGGAACATACCGGTATCCGCGCGCAATCGGCGCCAATACATAGGTATCCAGCCCGTCATTGATTGCGAAGCCGACACGGTTGGCAGGTTCCAGAGGATCGTTGTTCTCCTTGAACTCCTCCACCGCGGCCTGATCCGAGGCAGGGGGCCGGGTGGCGCAGGCGGAGACTGCGAGCAACGGCGTCGCCGCGGTCGCGGCGAGGAGCAGGCGGGAGATGGCTGAACGCATCGAAATCCTCGGTAGGGTCTGCTGCGGAGCCGACGCGGCGTCCATATGCCTTCAAGATAACCAAACTATCGCCATAAGCCAATGCCATGCCTGACTCAGCGGTTCCGCCGCCGATAACGTGATACAAGGCTTGCGTCTCGTGAACGATACACCCAATCCTTCGGAACCATGAACCAAATCGCATCCCCTGCTCTTCAGGCGCCACGCTCGGTGGCAACGCTCGAACGCTGGCTGACCGGGCCGCGCTTCGGACCTATTCCTGTCCGCGGCGCCGACGCCACGCCCCCCGCCCTGTCGTTCGAATTCTTTCCACCCCGCACCGAGGCGCTAGAGACCCAACTCTGGACCTGCATCCGGCGGCTGGAGCGGTTGGAGCCGCATTTCGTCTCGGTCACCTACGGCGCCGGCGGCACCACGCAGGCCCGCACCCACGCGACGCTGAGCCGGATCGTGGCCGAAACGTCGCTGACGCCCGCGGCCCACCTGACCTGCGTCGGCGCCAGCCGCGGCGAGGTGGACGACGTCGCCCGGCAGTACTGGGACTCCGGCGTGCGCCACATCGTGGCCCTGCGCGGCGACGCTCCGCCCGGCGAGGAATACCGCGCGCACCCAGACGGCTACGCCTACGCCAGCGATCTCGTGGCCGGGCTGAAACGTGTGGCGGATTTCGAGATCTCGGTTGCGGCCTACCCGGAGACGCACCCGTCCGCCGTCAGCTCCCAGCACGACCTGGATAACCTCAAGCGCAAGCTGGACGCTGGGGCAACCCGGGCGATCACGCAGTATTTCTTCGACGGTGGGCTGTTCCTGGACTTCCTCGACCGGGCGCTGGCGGCGGGGATTACCGCGCCGATCGTGCCGGGGATCATGCCGGTGTCGAACTACGCCCAGGCGGTGAAGTTCAGCGCCATGTGCGGCACGTCCGTTCCAGACTGGATGGGCGAGTTGTTTGCCGGAACCGAGGACGACCCCGACACCCGGCGGATGGTCGCTACCGTTATGGCGGCCGAGCAGGTGCGGCTGCTGCAGGCCAACGGCGTGGACGAGTTCCACTTCTACACGTTGAACCGCCCCGACTTGACCTTCGCGATCGCCCACATCCTCGGCGTCCGCCCCAAGGCCCCCGCTGCCGCTGGCGGGACAGGGCAGGAATGAGGGCGGTGCGCTAGCGGCCGAGCGGCGCGCACACCGTTTCCAGCAACGTTACGGCCGGCCCCTGCAGCGACGGGCCGACCGTGGCGGCGACCCGGGCGTGGTAGGCGTCGATCCACGTTCGCTCCTCAATCGTCAGCAGCGCCGGGTCGATCAACGCGCGGTCGTAGGGCGCCAGCGTCAGCGTCTCGAACCGTAGGAACGGCCGCGTCGCGCCGGGCAGGTCCGCCCGCTGCACCAGCAGCAGGTTCTCGATCCGGATGCCGTACCGTCCCGGAAGGTACAGCCCGGGCTCGTCGGACAGGATCATGCCGTCCGCCAGCGGCGTCATCCGGCCGGCGCGTGACAGGCTGACCGGGCCCTCGTGCACCGACAGGTAGCTGCCCACGCCGTGCCCGGTGCCGTGGTCGTAGTCCAGCCCCGCCTGCCACAGCGCCCGACGCGCGAAGGCGTCCAGATGCGGCCCGGCAAGGCCGACCGGGAACACCGTCGCCGCCAGCGCCACATGCCCCTTCAGCACGCGGGTGTAATGCTCCCTCACCAAGGCGGGCGGGGCCGCCGGGCCGACCCAGACGGTGCGGGTGACGTCCGTCGTGCCGTCCCCATACTGCCCGCCGCTGTCGATCAGCACGAGTTCGTTGGCCCCGATCGCGCGGTCGGTGGCGGGCGCCGGGCGGTAGTGGATGATGGCGCCATGCTCGCCGGCGCCGACGATGGCCGGGAAACTTTCGCCGCCGAAGCCGCCCACCGCGCGCCGGAGTTGCAGCAGCGCGTCGGCGGCCTGCATCTCCGTCCGCCCGGCGGCTAAACCGTGCAGGAAATACGCGAGGGCGACCGCATCGCGGCCGTGCGCGTTGCGGGCCCCCTGCTGTTCGACCACGTTCTTGCAGGCCTTGGGCAGCAAGCAGGGGTCCGTGCCGGCCACCACCACGGCGTCGCCCGCCCGCAAGGCTTGCGCGACCGCAGCCGGCGCGCCAGCCCGGTCGACCCGAACCCGTTTGCCCGCCATCGTGCCCAGTGCGGCCGAAAACGCGTCCGGCGGCTGCACCGCGACTCGGTTGCCTAGCCATTCCAGCGTTGCCGGCGGCAGCTTCGAGGCGGCCATGAACAGCGTCACGGTCGCATCCTCGCGAAGGATGGCGAAGCCGAGCGCGACCGGCGTGTAGGGCAGGTCGCCGCCGCGGATGTTGAGCAGCCAGGCGATGGACGCCGGGTCGGTCAGCACGCTCGCGTATTCGCCCGCGGCGCGAAGCTCTCCGGCGAGTCCCTCGATCTTCTCGGCCGACGACTGCCCGGCAAACGCCAACGGGTGTGGCACGGCTGGTTGCGCCGGCGCGGCAGGCCGATCGGCCCAGATCGCATCGATCGGATTCGGCCGCAGCGGAACCAGTTCCAACCCGGCGTCCGTGAGACGGCCCAAGCTTTCCTCGCTGGTCAGCCAGGGATCGTAGCCGATGCGCTTGGCACGGGCGGCGATCCAGGCCGGGGGCGCGTCGTCGGTGATGTGCAGCCGCGCGAACACTGCCGGGTCCACCTCGGCGGCGAGCTGGAGCGTGTAGCGTCCATCGGCGAACACGGCGGCCTCGTGGGCCAGGACGACGGCCAAGCCGGCGCTTCCGGTGAACCCGGTCAGCCAAGCCAGCCGCTCTGCGCCGGGCGGCACGTATTCGCCCAAATGCTCGTCGGCACGGGGGACGAGGAAGCCGTCCAGACCGGCGCGGCGCAGAGCCTCGCGGACTGCGGCAATTCGGTCATTCACGGGAGGTTAACCATTTTCACATACCTGTGATATAGTTCATGCGATTTCTGCATAGCTGTGGTGGGAACAGGGCGGGATCGAAACGGATCGCTCAGGCGTATATTGCGGTGCAGCAAGTCCTTGTCGCCCATCCTCCGATGGTGGCCGCAGCTTGCCGAAGAACAGGATATAATACGATGAACGCCTACACGCTCCACCGCGAACTCGACCTTCTGCCAGCCAACCGCATGAGCAACCCGGCCGCACGGCCACTGACGCCGCACAGCTCGACCGAGGGCTTGGTCGGCCGCCTGCTCGCCCGTTTCGCGGAGTTCACGCACCGTCGCTCGGTCATCGGTGAACTCAACGAACTGTCCGACCGCGAACTCGCTGATATCGGCTTGACCCGCACGGACGTCCACCACGTGTTCGACGCCGGATTTGCTCGCGGCCGCGCTTAGCATCGGCTGGCCAGGGCCGTCGTTCCAGGCGGCCCTGCACGGCGTCCGACCACCAGGGTCGCCCAGTTTCCCTCGGTCAAGCCGAACCGCAGGAACAGGCCATGCCGCCGATGCGCTGCCAGCACCATCGGCGCCTGGCTCCGCAGCAGGCCCGCCAGGATCGCCGTCCCGCCCGGCGCCAGGCGCCGCGCCAGTTCGTGCGCCATCAGGGACAGCGGCCGCGCCAGGATGTTGGCGAACACCAAGTCGTACGGCGCTCCGGCACGGACCCGCTTGGCTTTCCAGCCATCGCCGGAGTGGCACCGCACCCGTGTCGCCAAGCCATTCATCGCGGCGTTCTCGGCGGCCGTCCGCACCGACCAGCGATCGATGTCGGTCGCCAGCACGCGCCGGTGCAGCAGCCGGGCCGCCGCCATCGCCAGCACGCCCGATCCGGTGCCGAGATCCAGGATACGCCGTGGCCGACGCGCCGCCACCCGTTCCAGCGCGCGCAGGCAGCCCCGGGTTGAGCCGTGCTCGCCCGAGCCGAACGCGACCCCGGCGTCCAGCCGCAGCGTGATGCGTCCCGGCAGCGGCGGGGACATGACGTGGGTGCCGCGGATGGCGAACCGGCGGCCGACGCGCTGCTCCGGGAACGCCGACTGCGTGCGCGCGAGCCAGCCGCCCGCCTCGGTCGCCCGCCGCTCCAACGCCGGCGCGGCGCCGCTGACCAGGCCCGCGATCGCCAGCGCCGCCGTCAGCGCGGGTTCATCCTCGCCGCGCTGCTTGACGCCCTCGACGCGCCACATCCGCCGTTCCTCGTCGGCGAGGAAAAACCCGACCGTGCGGCACACGCTGGCCAGCGCCGCCTCGAACGTTTCGAGCACGGCTTCCGGCACCTCGACCGACACGGTTTCCAGCGCCGTCGCAGCCCGGCTCACGCGCGCTCCACGAACCGGTCCAGCACCCGCTTCGCGCCGGCCTTGTCGAACGCCACGTCCAGCCGGTCGTCCTGCACGCCGCTCACGGTGCCGTAGCCGAACTTCGCGTGGAATACCCGGGCGCCGACCTGCAGCGCTTCCTCCCGGACCGGCCGGCCCGGCTCCTCCCACGCCTCGATCACCTTCGGCCGCCGCGCCACCAGGGGAAACTGGCCGGTGAACACCGTGGGCGCTGTCAGCCGCTGCTCGCGCTGCATCGCGGCCGACCCGGCGCGGTCCACGTGCGCCTCCGGCAGCTCGTCGATGAAGCGGCTGGGGATGCTGCTCTGCCAGTTGGCGTAGATGCGGCGGTTGGCGGCGTGGCTGATGATCGCGCGGCGCCGGGCGCGGGTGATGCCGACGTAGGCGAGCCGCCGCTCCTCCTCCAGCCCCTTGTTGCCGCTCTCGTCCATGGTGCGCTGGCTGGGGAACACGCCTTCCTCCCACCCCGGCAGGAACACGGTGTCGAACTCCAGCCCCTTGGCGGCGTGCAGGGTCATCATGCTCAGCCGGTCGCCGGCCGCGTTCTCCTCGTTCTCCATCACCAGGCTGACGTGGTCGAGGAACCCGGCCAGCGCCTCGAAGTCGCTGAGCGCGCGCACCAGCTCCTTCAGGTTCTCCAGCCGGCCCGGCGCGTCCGGCGACTTGTCGCGCTTCCACATCTCGGTGTAGCCGCTCTCATCGAGGACCGTCGCCGCGGTGACGACGTGGCCGTCGACGGGCAGCATCTCGCGCCACCGGGCGAAATTGTGCAGCAGCTCGCCCACTCCCTCCCGCACCCGGCCCTTCAGCGTGCCGTCCGCCACCACCCGCGCCGCCGCGACCGTCAGCGGCACCCGGTCCTGGCGCGCGACCGCGTGCATGGCGCGCAGCGCGACCTCGCCCACGCCCCGGCGCGGCAGGTTCACGATCCGCTCGAACGCCAGGTCGTCCGCCGGCTGGTGCAGCACCCGCAGGTAGGCGATGGCGTCGCGGATCTCGGCCCGCTCGTAGAAGCGCAGCCCGCCCACCACGCGGTACGGCATCCCGAGCGTGATCATGCGCTCCTCGAAGGCGCGGGTCTGGAACCCGGCGCGCACCAGGATCGCGATCTCCGCCAAGGAGTGCCCGTCCCGGCGTAGGGCCTCGCACCGCTCGCCGACCATGCGGGCCTCCTCGTCCGAATCCCACAGGCTGACGACGCCCACCTTGTCGCCGGCCGCGTCGTTGCGCCCGGGCCGCAGCGTCTTGCCGAGCCGCCCCTCGTTGTGCGCGATCAGCCCGGACGCCGCGGCCAGGATGGGCGCTGTCGAGCGGTAGTTGCTCTCCAGCCGCACGATCCTGGCGCCCTCGAAGTCCTTCTCGAAGCGCAGGATGTTCTCGACCTCGGCGCCGCGCCACGAGTAGATCGACTGGTCGTCGTCGCCCACGCAGCAGATATTGCGGTGCTGCTGCGCCAGCAGCCGCAGCCACAGGTACTGCACCAGGTTGGTGTCCTGGTACTCGTCCACCAGGATATAGCGGAAGCTGCGGTGGTACTGCGCCAGCACCTCCGGATGGGTGCGCAAAATCTCGGTCATGTGCAGCAGCAAGTCGCCGAAATCGGCGGTGTTCAGCGCGGCCAGCCGGGCCTGGTAGGCGGCGTACACCTCCCGCGCCCGGCCGTTGGCGAAATCGGTGTCCTCCGCCGCCGTCACCCGCGCCGGGGTCAGCCCGCGGTCCTTCCAGCGCTGGATGATCGCCATCATCGCCGGCGGCACGAACCGCTTCGGGTCGATCTTGTGCGCCTCCATCACCTGCTTCAGCAGCCGCAGCTGGTCGTCCGCATCCAGGATGTTGAAGCTGCTCGTGAGCCCGGCCCGGGCCGCGTGCCGGCGCAGCATCCGCGCGCACAGGGCGTGGAACGTGCCGAGCCACAGCCCCTCCGCCGGGCGGCCGAGCAGCGCGCCGACCCGCTCGCGCATCTCCCGCGCCGCCTTGTTGGTGAAAGTGACGGCCAGCACCTGGTTGGGGAACGCCCGGTTGGTCAGCAGGATGTGGGCGAACCGGGTCGTCAGCACGCGGGTCTTGCCGGTGCCGGCGCCGGCCAGCACCAGCAGCGGCCCGTCGACGATCTCGACGGCGGCGCGCTGCTCGGGGTTCAAGCGAACGAGATACTCGGTCATGGTGGCGCGGTGCGAATCACCCGACAGATATAGAATGCGCGGCTGACGTGGCCAACCCGACCCGTGCGCTCGCGTTCCTCGCGGCGTCGTCGCGCGCCGGCCCGGCGCTGCTGGCGGCCGGCATCTTCGGCGGCGTGCTGGTCCCGCCACTCGCGCGCGCGATGCACGCGGCCATCGCCCCCGCCGTGGTCGGGCTGATGACCCTGGTGCTGCTGCGGGTCGACCTCGCCACGGCCTTCGCCCACCTCCGCCGGCCGCTGCGCGTGGCGGCGATCGTGGCGTTCCTGCTGCTCGCCTGCCCGGTGCTGGCCCGGCTGGCGGTGATGCCGCTCGGCCTCGACCCCGGGGTCGCGGCCGGGGTGGTGGTGTTCGCCACCGGGTGCGCCGCGACCTCCGGCCCGGCGTTCGCGCGGCTGGTCGGGCTCGACCCCGAGCTCACCTTGCTCGCGACCCTGGCCACCACCTTCCTGGTGCCGCTGACGGCGCCGCCGCTGATGTGGGCGCTGGCCGGGGTGGAGTTCTCCATCGGCGTCGGCGCGTTCATGGCCCGGCTGGCGCTGATCGTCGGCCTGCCGCTGGCGCTGTCGCTGGTGCTGCGCCGGGCGGTGGGGCCGGCCCGCCTCGTCCCGCTCGGCCCGGCGGTCGATGGCGGCGTCGTCTGGCTGCTGGTGATCTATGGGCTGGGCGTGATGGACGGCCTGGCCGCGCGCATCCTGGCCGACCCGGCGTGGGTGGCCCAAGCCCTGGCCGCCGCCTTCGCCGCCGATTTCGGCCTGAACGCCCTGACCGCCGCCGCCTTCGCCTGGATGGGCCGCCGCGCCGCCTGCTCGGCCGGGCTGATGAGCGGCAACCGCAACATGGCGCTGTTCCTGGCGATCCTGCCGGCCGGCGCCGACCCGCGGCTGGGGCTTTTCTTCGCGCTCTGCCAGTTCCCGCTGTTCCTGAGCCCGTTCATGCTGCGGGGCGTTTATCGTCGCTGGGGACGTATAAAAACGATATCCCACCATTAAGAAATGATGCAGGATGTCCTGCATTGAACATAGCTGCCGGCCCACCGTCGCTGAGCCGCTGCGGATGTGGCGGGTGGCCCATCGGTTGGTCGAACGCCATGCTGCCACGCAGCGACGATGAACGGGCATAGAGGGTATTTGCGGATGGACGGTCTTTCCCCACTCACGCGCCTGCAACGAAGCCAGTCCTTCGGGGGTTTCTTCGACCGGTTCGAGGACGGGATCGCCAGCGGTTGGGTGGTCAACAACGCCGCCCCGCTGACGCCCGTGCAGGTCCACGCCGTCATCGACGGACAGGAAACGGCGCAGGTGCTGGCCGATGAAAGCCGCGACGACATCCGCGTGGCGCTGGGCCACCCGACCGGCCGGGTCGGGTTCAGCTATCGCATTCCCCCGGAGTTCCTGAACGGGGTCGAGCACCGGCTGTCCTTCCGCCTGCCGGGCGGCAGCATCCTGGGCCACCTCGACCCGCGCGACCCCGACCAGCCGGGGCTGGACCTGGTGTTCCGCATGACGCGGATGCCCAAGATCGCGGGCGTCGTGGACGGGCTGCGGCAGGGCCAAATCCAAGGGTGGGTGACCCGCACCGAGCAGGGCACCAAGACGGCGTTGGGCGGGTGCCACGTGCTCGTGACGTGCGAGGGCGCGCGGGTCGCGCAGCTTCGCGCCGACCGCTACCGCGGCGACGCGGCCTCGGCGACCGGGTGCGACCCCAACTGCGGCTTCCAGTTGACGGTGCCGCGCGCCTTCCGCAGCGCCACCCCCCGCAAGTTCCGCTTCGAGGTCATGCCCGAGGGCATCGAGATCGCCGGCAGCCCGCTGTTCACCAGCACGGTCGAGGACCAGCTGGAGGGCGCGCTGCTGGAGGTGTCCGACCGGATGGACGCCATGTTCCGGGATTTCGTGAAGCTGCGGAAGCAGATCACGGAGATGCTGCCGCAACCCGGCTACAACCTGGCCGACTACGACCGCTGGGCCCGCGTCTACTACCCGGCCCTGCGCGCGCGGGTGGACGCCGAACGCTCGGCCCGCAGCGAATCGGGCCTCGTCCTGCCTGATCCCCTGGTCAGCATCCTGCTGCCGGCCTACCGGCCGCTCATGTCCGACTTCGTGGCCGCCGTGGAATCCGTCATCGCCCAGACCTACGTGAACTGGGAGCTGGTGATCGTGGACGATTGCAGCCGGCAGCCCGAGCTGACGGCGCAGGTCAAGGAGTTCTGCAAGCGCGACCGCCGCATCCGCAGCGTGGCGCGCAAGAAGAACGGCAACATCAGCGAGGCTACCAACACGGCGGTGAAGGCCGCGAAGGGCGAGTGGGTGGCGTTCTTCGACCACGACGACCTGCTGGTCGACGTGGCGATCGAGATGATGGTGCGCGCCGCCCAGCGCTCCAACGCCCGGATGCTGTACAGCGACGAGGACAAGATCGACCAGGCCGGCTACTACCTGGAGCCGAACTTCAAGCCGGACTGGAACTACCGCTACCTGCTGGGCTGCAACTACGTCTGCCATCTGCTTTTCGTGGCGCGGGAGGCGCTGGCCGAGGTCGGTCCGCTGGACAGCAAATACAACGGCGCGCAGGACCACGACCTGATCCTGCGCCTGTCCGAGATGGTGCCGGCCGACCGCATCCACCATGTGCCGGAAGTGCTGTACCACTGGCGCAAGACCCCGAATTCCACCGCGACGGACCTTTCGCAGAAAAGCTACGCGATGGACGCGGGCGTGCTGGCGGTGTCCGACCATCTTGAGCGGCGGGGGATACCGGCGAGGGTGGAGAATTTGCCCAATGTCACGCTTTACAACCCGGTGTGGCAGATGACGGATAGCCCGACGGTGTGCATCATTATACCGTTTAAGGACCAGGTGGAGACGACACGAAAGTGCCTGGAGACGGTGCTGCGCGAAACGGATTACGAGCATTTCGAGGTAATTTTAGTTGATAACTGGTCGATAACGGCGGAGGCTCAAACTTTCGTTGTTGAGGCCAAGCGGGATGAGCGCGTTCGAGTGATACGCGTGGAAGAACCGTTTAACTTTTCTCGACTAAACAACATAGCAGCAGCCCAGACTAATGCCGAGTTCCTGGTATTCCTAAACAACGACCTTTTTCCAGTCGGCACTAAATGGTTACGCTTACTTGTGGACGAAATGCTAGTTGACTCTCGTGTGGCTGTTGTAGCTGGAAAATATCTTTATCCTAATATGACAATACAACATGCTGGTGTTGTGGTTGGTCCGAAAGGGTTTGCCTCACATGTGCATCAAGCTTTAATGCCAAATGAATACGGGTTTATCGGGCGACTTGCGTTGTCTCAGGAAGTGACTTGTGTAACTGCAGCTTGCATGCTGATCCGTAAGTCAGTATTTAAAGATACTGGTGGCTTTGACGAGGTTAGATTTAAAGTTGCCTATAACGATGTAGACCTCTGTCTGAAAGTTCGGAAGGCAGGTTACCACATTATCTATTGTGCGAACATGGTGGGTGTTCACCACGAGTCTTTGACCCGAGGTAGTGATGACCGCCCTGAGCACGAATTTCGCTTTTTGCAAGAGCAACAGATATTGGTTGAGCGCTGGAGCGAACACACGCTCTTTCAGCATGATCCCGCTTACAATCTACATATGACCATAGATCGTCAAACGTTTTTTGATCTTGTGCCCCCGAACTAAAGGTGAGTTGATGTTACTTATAAGAAGTTTTCCGAACATACCTCAATTTACGAATAAATAAAGAAAATTAGCAATGTGTTTTTAATGCTATCTACAGTTAAATATGTTTCGTGACAGTATCACTACTTCTATCATTTAAAATCTTTTGTCTCTCGGAGAATGTTAGATGGCTTTGTTTCGATGCGTCGGCTTCCACGGCGAGACTACTGTGATCTCGGATGATCCACAAATTAGCCTTTTTCGTAATGTAATTTACACACCAAACACGTGGGCTCTCTTTGGTCATGGAAGAAAATCAATCACTGCGTCAGCTTACTTTAGAGGACCGACTCCAGAACTCATAGGAGCTCGGTATACAACTGAGCTTAGCTTAAATCAAGTGTTAGAGGAGGTCAAAATGATCTTTACTATTTTGTAGGACCAGCACATCATCATTACGGTCACTTTTTGCTTTCTTCCCTCACTAGACTTTGGGCTTACTGTAAAAAAATTTACAAAGGTGTCAAGTTTCTAACTTACGGGAGTTGGCACTCAAATATTACAGAGCAACCGCCACATATTGCAGCTTTATTTCAAGCACTCGGCGTGACGTTAGATAATTTTGTATCTTTTGATAGATCCATCCTAATACCTCAGATTATCATCCCCTCTCCTTGTTTTGAAGAGACAAACTTTGTACACAGCACCTTTGTACACATGTGTAGAAAAATACAGAATAATTTATTAGAACATACACCTCCAGCGCCTTCGAATGTTCCTGTGTATCTAGCCCGGTATGGCCTTAAAAAGGCGGTGCACAGTTTTGCTCATGAGGAAGAATTTGCTTCTATTCTGGAAAAAGGTGGAGTTGAGATTATTTTTCCTGAGCAACTAAACTTAGCACAGCAAATTAGGTTAGTAACAGATCGTCCAAATATTGTAGGCTTAGCAGGATCAGCGTTCCATACCGCAGCTTTCGCACCACCACGAAAATTGTTGATCTTAAACTATTCTTCTGATCCGCTATCGAGTCAAGCTCTTATTGATCGAGTATGCAAACACAACGCGATTTATCTTTACTCACCAGATGGCATTCAATCTGAAAAGCCAACAGAGGAGTTTATAACTGGATTTTCGTTCATAGATCCAAAACGTACGGCACGAGAGCTTCTACGTATTGTAAACCCATTCATGCGTCCGGATTACACGACTGTGCATAAGGAAATTGAGGCCTTCGGAGTGGCAGATAAGTCGGTTTTAGGTGGACTGTCCCGGATAAACATCGCACTCGGTCGACCGACTCGACAGAGTTCAGTTGGGCCATTCTCAAAACGGCTTCGGCCCGAGCAAGACGCCGCAGGCGCAGTATGCGGGTTTTGCACGGGGAGCTATCAATTTCACACGGATTTTGAGGATCGACCCTGGTGGGATGTAGACTTGGGTGGACTCGCTAATGTTCAGGAAATACGATTGTTTAACCGATTGGATCCTGGCAGAGAGCGAGCTTCAAACTTCAACTTACATGCCTCTGACGATGGCATAAGTTGGACAGAAACTCTGCAGCATAGGTCCGATCTGCTTTTCGGAGGGTTAGACGGATATCCTTTTATTTGGAATCTCAAAAAAGCTTTATTTACTAGATTCATTCGAATAACATTGCTGGACACAACATTTCTACATTTAGATCAAGTGGTAATATATGGCTTACCCTCAACAAAAGTTGAGAGAAAACAATCCCTGTGTAGATACAAGTTGCTAAGATCTTATCGCGACAAGTTTTTATTTCGTTCGAATCTGGAAATTTAATTTATATTAGTCGCAACCCTATAGTGACTAGCAAAAGCTTTCCCTCTAGAATGAAGTTTTAGTGGAATTTCTATGGTAGAAAACTCAATGTTTGCACCTGACCATACTGGAGAATACTATACGGACACACTCATTCGACTACATACTACATTAAATCCTCAAACGTACTTCGAGATCGGCACACTTCACGGCACGACGCTAGCTCTCGCGCGATGTGCATCGGTCGCCGTCGATCCAGAGTTTAATTTACAGGTAGGTGTACTTAATGATAAACCATCCTGTCCTCAGGGTCCCCCTCATTTATGATCAGAGATTACTACAGATCTTCCTAATCTTACTTGTACAAAGCCTGATCAGTAGGCGGAAATCTGCAGAACACCGTCTTATGCAACCTAACTGGCTCGAGCTGCCTAAGCGAACGGGGCAAGATTGGCCAGCTACTCAATTTTAACTTATTGAATTCGTTGATAAAAAAATGAGGGGATACCTGACCATCCTGTCAGTTTTTCCAACTATCCTCCGACCGTTTTTTCGAAAACTATGACTTGACCACCCTACTTAATAGACCAGTTGATTTAGCGTTTCTAGATGGACTTCACTTTTTCGAATTTTTGCTTCGGGATTTTATAAACACTGAAAAGCATTGCAAAAACAACTCTATTGTCATTTTGCATGATTGTATTCCTACCGATGCTTATACCGCAGTTAGAGAGTCCGACTCACCCATGTTAACATTAGCTAGACGCGCCGGCGAGTGGGCGGGAGATGTTTGGAGGACAGTTGCTATTCTTCAACGTCTCCGCCCTGACCTGAAAATTCATTGTTTTGATGCTCTACCCACTGGTTTAGTAATGATAATAAATCTTAACTCAAAGTCGAACGTACTGAGTGAAAACTATTTTTCAAGCGTATCTGAATATAAGGATATTGAATTTTCCTCCTACGGTCTGGAAAACTATCTTAGATCTCTGAAAATAAAATCAACCACAAGAATTTTGAATCACTCTCTTATTTCTAATTTCTTTTGGTTGTAACTTCAACGTAGAAAGGTTTTGTAAAGTGGAAACATTTTCATGTTGGCCGCATGTCATTTATGCTGACGGGGGGTTCTACGAATCAGACGCTCTACTAGATCAACTTAAAGTCAAACATTTACGCTTTGAACGATCGTGCGAGGGATTAGCTAAGATATATCCATCATATGTGAATAATTACTCAGCAGTAAAAATGTATGTAAATAATCAGACCTCCGCTGAAAACTTTAAAGTTCACGAAGAACATGTTCAATCCATTTTTAAACATGGAGCAGCGTCAGTCTTATGTAAAATAACCCACTCATTTGTCAGAAACAATGTTGTATATTTGCTGGATTGTGCAAAATTAGTTCCCATGTACGAGTCGTTTCGCATCATAGACCGCCCTTATGTAGATCTACTTACAAGTTTCTCACCCAACATAATATCTCAAAGAATCGCGGCGAGAGTTGATACAGTTGACACATTCATCGGTTCGGCTGGCTCAATTAATTATGGTCACTGGCTGGTTGACGATGCACCGCGATTGAAAGGAGTTATTGACTTTTCTGTCCGGAACTCTATAAGAAATGTTAGAGTTTTCTTAACCAAATACGATGAAGCTATTAACGACGTCAAAAAACAATGTATAGATTCTATGTCACCTTCGGGCATGAACATCGAGATCGTCTTAATTCCTCAAACCGATGTTTATTTTTTTGAAAGTCTACTTTACGTTTCTCCGAATAGTTATCATCCTGTTTTGAAATCCGCGGACTCGCTTTCTGAGTTACGCCATGCAGTTTATCAAGGAACGGGGGACTTCATTTCTCCGCCTGGGGACTCACAGCTTTTTGTCACTCGGCGCGAAAATCGAGGCAGATCTGTAACTAACGCAGATGAGATTACAACGTTACTGTTACATCACGGCTTTAAGTCTGTGGATGTGGAAACCATGACATTCAACGAACAGGTAGCACTTTTCTCGCGAGCCCTGTTCGTTGTTGGTTCCATGGGTGCCGCGATGACAAATACAATTTTTTGCCGTCCTGGATGTAAAGTTTTGTACCTAGCTCCTGAGGGTTGGCACGAGCCGTTTTATTCTAACTTAGCTGCGAGTTGCGGCCACAATTACGCTGTTGTATTTGGACCAGTTTCGGATGAAACTGTTGCTCCCCATCTATCTTCGTTCAATATTAACTCTGAGTTGCTTTCGCGAGCGCTAATAGATTTAGGCGTTTGAGGCGCGTTTTGTAATCATCTTGCCTACCTTCTCATCTACTCAAGAAATTTCCCTATCAGACCCAAGCTGCAATGCGCCATTTTCTGCAACCCGACCCCCTCACTCCGCCTGCGCGCTCGCATCGCTCCGTGTCCCCCCCACCCGAGCCGCCAGCGCCGCCGCCATGAACTCGTCCAGCTCCCCGTCCAGCACCGCCCCGGGGTTGCCCGTCTCCACCCCCGTCCGCAAATCCTTCACCAGCTGGTACGGCGCCAGCACGTAGCTGCGGATCTGGTGCCCCCAGCCGATCTCGGTCTTCGCCGCCTCCGTCTGCGCCGACGCCGCCTCCCGCCGCTGCAGCTCCGCCTCGTACATCCGCGCCTTCAGCATCCCCATCGCCGTCGCGCGGTTGCGGTGCTGGCTGCGGTCGGTCTGGCACGCCACCACGATGCCGGTCGGCACGTGCGTAATCCGGATGGCACTCTCGGTCTTGTTCACGTGCTGCCCGCCGGCGCCCGACGCGCGGAACGTGTCCACCCGCAGGTCCGACGGGTCGATCTCGATCTCGATCGTGTCGTCCACCACCGGATACACCCACACGCTGGCGAAGCTGGTCTGCCGCCGGGCCGCGGCGTCGAACGGGCTGATCCGCACCAGCCGATGCACCCCGCCCTCGGTCTTGAGCCACCCGTAGGCGTTCGGCCCGCTCACCTGGAACGTGGCGCTCTTGATGCCGGCCTGCTCGCCCTCGCTCTGCTCCATCAGCTCGATCTTATAGCCGTGCTGCTCGGACCAGCGCGTGTACATCCGCGCGAGCATCTCCGCCCAGTCCTGCGCCTCCGTCCCGCCCGCCCCGGCGTTCACCTCCAGGAAGGCGTCGTTGGCGTCCGCCTCGCCCGACAACAGGCTCTCGATCTCGCGCCGCTTCGCCTCCGCCGCCGCCTGGCGCAGGGTGCCCAACCCGTCGGCCACCATCGCCGCGTCGCCCTCGGCCTCCGCCAGCTCGATCAGCTCCGCCGCGTCCGACACCTCGCGCTCCAGCGACAGCACGCCCTCAATGCGGCCCGCGAGCAGGTTGCGCTCCCGCATCATCGCCTGGGCGGCGGCGGCGTTGTCCCACAGCGCCGGGTCCTCGGCGCGGTTGTTCAGCTCGGCGAGGCGTTCCTGGGCGGCATCCCAGTCAAAGATGCCTCCTCAGCAGCGCCACGGACTGCTTGATCTGCTCGTTCAACGCGTCGGATTCGGCGGACATGCAAACCTATGCAGCAGTGAGGAGGGCGCTAATACAGGCCGCCCATGCCGCTGTCCACGCCGGTGCCGCTGCTGCTGGCCGTCACCCCGGTCGCCACGTCGCCGCCGCCGATGGTCGGCCCGCTCACCCCCGGCACCTGGCCCGGCTTGAACGCGTCGGTCGTGCCCGCCGACCATTGCGCGAGGGTGATGTCCTCGGGCACGGGGAATTTCAGCTTCGGGCGTTTGGCCAGCGCCGCCGCCATGAAGTCGTGCCAGATCGGGGCGGCGATGGCGCCGCCGGTCTCCTTGTCGCCGAGGGTCGCCGGGTTGTCGTAGCCGACCCACACCGCCGTCACCAGGTCGGGGGTGAAGCCGACGAACCACGCGTCGTAGAAATCCTGGGTGGTGCCGGTCTTGCCCGCGATCGCGCGGTCGAGCCCCTTGCCGGCCGCGACCCCGGTTCCGCGCGCCACCACGCCCTGCATCATCGTCACGAGCTGGAACACGCTCTGGGGGTCGGCGATCTGCTTGCGCCCATCCGTCAGCTGCGGCATCGCGGACGGGTCGGCGCACGCGTCGCAGGCCAGGCCCGGCGCGCGCCAGATCACGTGGCCGTCGCGGTCCTGCACGCTGTCGAACAGGGTCGGCACCACCTCGCGCCCGCCCTGGCTCAGCCCGGCATACGCCCCGGCCTGCCGCAGCACCGTCGTCTCGACCGCGCCGAGCGCGTTCGGCAGGTAGTGGCTCATCTGGTCGACCACGTGGAACGCGACCGCGTTGTCGGCCACCGCCGCCATCCCGACCTTCTGCGCCAGCCGCACCGTCACCAGGTTCAACGACTTCTCCAGCGCCAGCCGCAGCGCGATCGGGCCGGCGAAATTGTTCTCGTAGTTGCCCGGCCGCCACTGCCCGGCAGCACCCTGGTCGAGCACGAACGGCCCGTCCAGCACCCGCTGGCTGGGCGAGATGTTCTGCTCCATCGCCGTCAGGTACACCATCGGCTTGAACGAGCTGCCGGATTGCCGGTTGGCCTGGGTGGCGCGGTTGAACTGGCTGCTCTCGAAGCTCCAGCCGCCCGACATCGCCAGCACCCGCCCGGTCGCGGGGTCGAGCGACACCAGCGCGCCCTGGATTTCGGGAATTTGCCGGAGCAGCATCCGGTCGGCGCGCGAACCCGCCTTGCCGGTCCCGGCAACCGGCTCGCCCATCACGACGTCGCCGGGCTGCACGATGTCGGCCATCTTGCGCGGCGCGGGGCCGACATTGTCGTTGCTGCGGAGCGGGCGCGCCCACCCGGTGTCCGCCAGCAAAATCGACGACGTGCGCGTGGCCTCGGCGGCGGCGCGGTCGAGCCAGCCGACCTTGGCCTCGTCGCCCACGACCTCCAGCACGACCGCCATCCGCCATTCCGGCAGCATCCCGGACGGGCGCGCCACCGTGGACAGCCGGTCGCTCCAGCCCGCCCTCAGGCTGAGGCCGCCGTCGAGGTGGGCCACCGGGCCGCGCCAGCCGCCATGGTGCTGGTCGTAGGCGACCAGCCCGGCGCGCAAGGCGCGGTCGGCGGCGGATTGCAGCGCCGGGTCGAAGCTGGTGTGGACCGTCAGGCCGCCCTGGTTGGTGGCGTCGGCGCCGAAGCGGTCCACCAGTTGGCGCCGCACCTCCTCGCCGAACCAGTCGGCGTTGGCCAGCGTCTCGGGCCGGTGGAACGCGCTGGTCACGATCGGCGCGGCCTTGGCGGCGGCGCCCTGCTCCGGCGTCACGGCGTGGTCGTCCACCATGCGGTCGATCACCCAGTCGCGCCGGGCCTTAGCCGCCTCGGGGAAGCGGGCCGGGTTGTAGTTGTTCGGCGCCTTGGGCAGCACCGCCAGGAACGCGGCCTCGGGCAGGGTGAGGCCGTCGAGGGACTTGTTGAAATACGCCTGCGCCGCCGCCGTCACGCCGTAGGACTGGATGCCGAAATAGATCTCGTTCAGGTACAGTTCAAGGATGCGCTCCTTCGGCAGCGCGCCCTCGATGCGCATGGCCAGGATCGCCTCCTTCGCCTTGCGCGCCAGGCTGACCTCGTTGTTGCCGAGCAGCATGTTCTTGGCGACCTGCTGCGTGATGGTGGACGCGCCGACCGGGCGGCGGCCTTGGCCCATCTGCTGCAGGTCCATCCACGCCGCCCGCGCCATCGCGAGCGGGTCGACGCCGTTGTGGCTCCAGAACTTCTGGTCCTCGGCCGAGACGAACGCCTGCTTCACCATGTCGGGGATGGCGGTGTAGGGCACGAAGATGCGCCGCTCGGTCGCGAGCTCGGCGATCAGGCCGGAGTTGCCGGCGTAGATGCGGCTCATCACCCGGGGCTGGTAGTGGCGCAGCCCCTCGACCGTCGGCAGGTCGGCCGCGAACCGCTGGTAGGCGCCGTATGCCACCACGGTGGCCGTGCCCACGGACACCACCGCCAGCGACACCGCCAGCACCAGCAGCTTGCGCAACCAGCGCAGCCGGCCGCGCCGCGGTGGGGCGGGCGTGCGACGGGCCGGAGTGGTCGCGCCTGACGGCGGCGTCGGGTCGCCGGCTGAAAGCTTGCCGCTCATGTCACTTAAACCTTGCCTGTACGCCCGTCATATCAGCCCGCCATCCGTAAGCCAGCGCCGAAAAACCCGTCGACCGCTCGTTTCATGGCCGCGGCCACTTTGGCGCGATGCTCCGCCTTGCGCAACGCCGCCTCGTCCTGCGGATTGGACATGAACCCCATCTCGACGAGCACGCTGGGGATGTCGGCCGCCTTCAGCACGACGAAGCTCGCGTGCCGGGCCGGGTTCTGCAGCATCGGCAGGTCGCGGTCCAGCATGCCGACCAGCCCGCGCTGCATCCGGGCCGAGCCGCTGCGGGTTTCCTGGCGCGCCAGGCTGGCCAGGATGCGCGCCACGTCGGGCGGGACGCCGCGGAAGGCCGGGCCGCCGAAGCGGTCGGCGCTGTTCTCGCGCCGGGCCAGCGCCGCCGTTTGCGCGTCCGACGCAGTGTCCGACAAGGTGTAGATGCTGGCGCCCCGCACGCTGCTGTCGCCCAAGGCGTCGGCGTGCATGGACACGAACAGCGCCGCCCCCTGGCGCTGCGCGATGCCGACCCGCTCCTCCAGCGGAATGAACACGTCCCGGCCCCGGGTCAGCGCCACCCGGTACTGCCCGGCTGCGTCCAACTGGCGCTTCAGCTCCAGTGCCGCGGCGAAGGCCACGTGCTTCTCATACGTCCCGGTCACGCCAATGGCGCCCGGGTCCTTGCCGCCATGCCCCGGGTCCAGCACAACGAGGGGCTTCACCCGTTCGACCGCAGGACGGCGCGGCGATGCGGCCCGTGCGGCGGCCAGCACGCCGAACGAGGCCGCCGCGCCCAGCACGGCCCGGCGGGCGAGGTGACTCGGACGGATCTCCATGGGCGCGACCCTAGCACGCGGTGGCGTGACCCTGACATTGCAGCCCGATTATGGCTGTCCCATGTTGCATCCACGTCACGGCGGCACGCGGCCCTTGCAGGCCTGTGCGCTTTCGGTCATGGTCGCCACCGCTGCGGCTGTGCAGCTTTTGGTGACGTTTGTCCTTTAAATGGGAAAAACTGGCGTCAACCGTCGCATTGCCGCCCGCGCCGCGCGTCTCGCGCGCCGGAGTTGGCCTTCGTGGCCGACTAGCAGACACGACGACCCCGGTTAGCGCACGCCATCAGCCGCGCTGCCGGCCATTAGGGGCTGCCACGGACCACATGCCTTCCGCCGCTTCCATCGCCAAAGCCGGGATTCGCAGGACGCCTCGCGCGTCGGCGGCCCGCGGCGTGCCTGCGGCGCGTGGCTCCATTGGATGGCCCGCCTCCTCACGCCCATTCAGCCGCCGCTGGCCTGCGCCCTCTGCGCGGAGCCGGCCGGCGCACCGGAGCCACAGACCACATGACCAAGCGCATGCTCATCGATGCCACCCACGCGGAAGAAACCCGCGTGGTGGTGCTGGACGGTAATCGCCTCGAAGACTACGACGTCGAGACCGCCACCAAGAAGCAGCTGAAGGGCAACATCTACCTGGCGAAGATCGTCCGGGTGGAACCCAGCCTGCAAGCCGCCTTCGTCGAATACGGCGGCGGCCGCCACGGCTTCCTGGCGTTCGGGGAAATCCATCCCGACTACTACCAAATCCCCGTCGCCGACCGGCAGCGCCTGCTCGACATGCAGGAAGCCGAGGCCCGCGCCGAGGAGGAAGCCGAGGACGCCGCCGACCGCGCCGCCAACGAGGCGATCGCACCCCCCGAACCCAGCCGATCGGAGGCAGCCGAGCCGCCGACCGAACTGTTCGGGGACACGCCCGAGCCTTGGGATGCCGAACCGCCCACCACCCAGTCCGCCGCGATGGCGCAGGATTTCATCGTCGCCCGCGAGGAAGCCGTCGAGGCCGCCCCGGCCGAGGAGCTGATGCCGGACCTGGCCCTCGGCGCCGACCTCGCGCCCGAGGACATGGCGCCCGAGGACACGGCACCCGGGGACGCCACGCCCGCCACCGTCGATTTCTACGACGTCGAAATTCCTGCCGCCGAAGCTCCGGACGGCACCCCGGCACCGGAGCACGCACACCCCCAGGAGCCGCCGCCCGAGACGCTCGGGGGCCAGCGCGAGCAGCCGGAGGACGACACCCGAGAGGCCCGCGCGCCGTCGCGCTTCCTCCGCAGCTATAAAATCCAGGAGGTCATCCGCCGCCGCCAAATCCTGCTCGTCCAGGTCGTCAAGGAGGAGCGCGGCACCAAGGGCGCCGCGCTGACCACCTACGTCTCGCTCGCCGGACGGTTCAGCGTGCTGATGCCGAACTCGCCCCGGGGCGGCGGCATCAGCCGCAAGATCACCTCTGCCGCCGACCGCCGCCGCCTGAAGGAAGTCACGTCCGAGCTGGCGATCCCGCGCGGCATGGGGCTGATCGTGCGCACCGCCGGCGCCAACCGTCCGAAGGCCGAGATCAAGCGCGACTGCGAGTACCTGCTGGAACTGTGGGACAGCATCCGCGAGACGACGATGCAGTCGGTCGCCCCCGCGGCCATTCATGAGGAGGCCAACCTGATCCGGCGCGCCATCCGCGACAACTACTCGCGCGACGTGGACGAGGTGCTGGTCGATGGCGAGGTCGGTTGGCGCGCGGCGCGGGACTTCATGCGCATGCTGATGCCCGCCCACGCCCGCAAGGTGCAGCTCTGGACCCAGCCGCAGCCGCTGTTCGCCGCCCAGCAGGTGGAACTGCAGCTCGACTCGATGCTCAGCCCGACGGTGCAGTTGAAATCCGGCGGCTACCTGGTGATCAACCAGACCGAGGCGCTCGTCGCCATCGACGTCAACTCCGGCCGCAGCACGCGGGAGCGGGGCATCGAGGAAACCGCGCTCAAGACCAATCTCGAGGCGGCCGATGAGGTGGCGCGGCAGTTGCGGCTGCGGGACCTCGCGGGGCTGATCGTGATCGACTTCATCGACATGGAAAGTCGGCGCAACAACGCGACTGTCGAGAAGCGGATCAAGGATGCGCTGAAGGATGACCGCGCCCGCATCCAGCTCGGCTCCATCAGCCATTTCGGCTTGCTGGAGATGAGCCGGCAGCGGCTGCGGCCGTCCCTGGCCGAAACCAGCTTCGTCGCCTGCCCGCATTGCGGCGGCACCGGGCACGTCCGCAGCACCGAGACGGCGGCGCTGCACGTGCTGCGTGCCATCGAGGACGAAGGCGCCAAGCGCCGTTCGGCCGAGATCGTCGTCCACGTGGCGGGCGCGATCGCGCTGTATGTGCTCAACCACAAGCGGGTGCGCCTGGCCGAGATCGAGGCGCGCTACGGCATGTCGGTCGCGTTCGCCGCGGACGAGTCGCTGCTGCCGCCGCAGGTGCGGATCGACAAGGTCCGGGCGCAGGCAGCCTCCGAAATCCCGCTCGCGATCACGGCGGTGCCGGTGCATGAGGCGGTGGTCGATCCCGAGGACGACGTGGTCGAGGAAGACGATCTCGACGACGGCGACGAAGCGGACGCCGCCGAGGCGCAGGAGACAGCGCCCCCCGGCGAGACGGCCGAGGAGAGCGAGCAGCGTCGCAAGCGCCGCCGCCGCCGTCGCCGTGGCGGCCGCAAGGACGAGCCGGGCAGTGAGGACGCCGTGCCCGCCCTCGACCCGGCGGAGGCCGACCAGCCCGACATCGTCGCCGCCCCGGTCGACCCTGAAGCCGAGCCGGCAGCCCCCAGCGTGGCCCCCGTCATGGAAGGCGACCGTCCAGAGGGCGAGCCGGCCGCCGAGGGCGAGGAGCGTGGCCGCCGCCGGGGACGCCGTGGCGGCCGCCGCCGCCGCCGGGACACGCCCGAGGGCGAGGAGACGATCGCCGAAGACCCGGCGGCCGAAGTTCCGGCCTATGCCCCGCCCGCCTATGCCGGCCCAACCCCCGCCGACCCGTTCGGCGGTGGCGCGTTCGACATCTACGACGTCATGGAGCAGGCCGAGCAGCGCGCCGAGGCCGCCCCGCCGATCCAGCACGCTCCGGACGAAGCCGCCCGCGCCGTGGCCGAAGCGAGCGCCGCGGAGGCCACCGTTCCGGCCGAAGCCATCGCACCCATGCCGGAGCCGACGGACCACCTCGACCTTGGCCACCCCGACCTTGGCCGCCCCGACCCTGGCCGCCCCGACCCTGGCGACCCCGACCTTGGCGACGCGGACGGCGAAGCGCGGGAGGCAAGTCCTGCCGCAGCGACCGTACCCGCAGCCGACCCGCCGTCCGAACCGGAGCCTACCGTCGCGAACGGGCACGCCGCTGATTCGGCCGCCGGGGAGGGTGCGCCAAACGGGGACGGAACGGTGGACGGGGATGGTCCGCCAGAAGCCCCGGCGCCTGCCGCAACGCATGTCCCGCCACCGATCATAATCGGTGCTGGCGAGCCTGCGGAGAAGAAGCGGGGCTGGTGGCGGCGCTGACCATCGAAGCCTGCAACGTTCGCTGACCCCTGGCGTTCGAACGCCGCGAAGGGGGTAGCGCGTTGCACGACTCGGAGGGAGGACGCACCGCGGTCACCGGGCGCATCGGAGCACTGCTCGGTTTCATCCGCAGCGGCGCGGCCGGCGGCGTCCTGCTCATCGTGTGCGCGGTGGCGGCGCTGGCTTGGTCGAACTCCCCGGCCGCGGACAGCTACGCCCGCCTGTTCAGCATGCGCCTTGCGGTCGGCACCGGGACGCTGAGGTTCGACCTGGACGTTCATGGCTGGGTGAATGACGGCCTGATGGCGCTGTTCTTCCTCATGGTCGGGCTCGAAATCCGGCGCGAAACCACCGAAGGGCAGCTCGCCTCACGCCAGGGATTCGCTGCCCCTGCCATCGCGGCGCTCGGCGGCATGATCGTCCCAGCCGCGATCTACGCCGGCTTCAACTACGCCGATCCCTCCGCCCTGCGCGGCTGGGCCGTCCCGGTCGCCACCGACATCGCGTTCGCGCTCGCCGCCCTCAGCGTGGTGGGCCGCCGCGTGCCGATGGCGTTGCGGGTGTTCCTGACCGCGCTCGCCATCCTCGACGACCTCGGCGCCATCGTCGTGATCGCGCTGTTCTACACCGCCGGGCTGAACGGGATCGCGCTGCTGTTGGCGGCCGTGGTGGTGCTGGCGCTGCTTGGCCTCAACCGGCTGGGCGTCCGCACGCTGGCGCCCTACCTGGTCGGCGGCGCGATCCTGTGGTGCTGCACCTACCGCTCGGGCGTCCACGCGACGCTGTCCGGGGTGGCGCTGGCCTTCGTCATCCCGATGCGCCGCCGTGGCGATGAAGCGGTCGGTCCGGCCATCCGGCTCGAGCACGCCTTGCAAGGCTGGGTCGCCTACCTGGTGCTGCCGCTGTTCGGCCTCGCCAACGGCGGCTTGCCGCTGAACACGGTCGGCCTCGGCGTCCTGACCGACCCGGTCGTGCTCGGCGTCGGGCTGGGGCTGCTCGTCGGCAAGCAAGCCGGCGTGTTCGGCGCCACCCTGCTCGCCATCCGCGCCGGGTGGGCCCGCCTTCCGCCCGGGTTGACCACCCGGACCCTGTACGGCGGCAGCGTGCTCTGCGGCATCGGCTTCACCATGAGCCTGTTCATCGGCGACCTCGCCTTCCCCGGCCAGGTGCGCGATTCCGAGGTCAAATTGGCGGTGTTCGTCGCCTCGGCCGTGTGCGCCGTGGCCGGGATCGTCGTTCTGATTCTGCTCGCGCCACGACGCGCCGAGTGAGCTGCTTCGCCGCCCGCGCCGTCGTGTTCGACATGGACGGCACGCTGCTCGATACGGAGCCGGCCTACCGCGCCGCGTTTCACCGCGCGCTCGGCTGCGTCGGCTTCACCGCCTCCGATACGTTCTACGCCGGCCTGGTCGGCATCGCCCGCCGCGACCGCACCGCCGCACTCTGCGCCGAGTTCGGCGACCCCTTCCCATTCGACGCCTTCTCCGCCGCCTACACCGCCGAAAAACGCCGCCTGCTCGCCGACGGCATTCCAGTCCGGCCCGGCGCCGTACCCATCCTCGACGCGCTTGCAGCCCACCGCCTGCCCTGTGCGGTCGCGACCTCGGCGAGCCGCGTGACCGCCTTGTCCCACCTTTCCCGCACCGGGCTGCTTCCCCGCTTCGTGGCGGTCGTGACCCGCGACGACGTGGCGCACGGCAAGCCCCACCCAGCGCCGTTCCTGTCCGCCGCCGCCGCGCTCGGCGTCCCGCCCGCCCAATGCCTCGCCGTCGAGGACTCCGCGCCCGGCATTCGCGCCGCCCACGCCGCCGGCATGATCACCGTCATGATCGGCCCGGCCCCCGACGCGCAGACGCGCCGGCACTGCCGAGCGGTCGTCGCAGGCTTGCCGGACGCCGCAGCTCTGCTCCAACTCTGAAACTGCGCGGCCGGGATGCCGTTCGAACCCATCATGCCATCGATGCCATGAGGATCGTGATCTTCGGCCTCGCCGTCAGCTCCTCCTGGGGCAACGGCCACGCAGCCCTATGGCGCGGCCTGATCGCGGCCCTTTTGCAGGATGGCCACAGCGTCGCCTTCTTCGAGCGCGACGTCCCCTACTACGCCGAGAACCGCGATTTGCGGTCACTCCCAGACGGTGGTTCGCTGGTCCTCTACCGGACTTGGGCCGAAGCGCTGCCGGCGGCGCGCCGGGCCGTGCGCGACGCCGATGCCGCGATCGTGACGTCTTACTGTCCCGACGGCCGCGCCGCCGCCGCCCTGGTGCAGGACGGCCGCGCCCTGCGCTGCTTCTACGACCTGGACACGCCCGTGACGCTGGCCCGCCACGCCGCCGGCGAAACTCCTGACTATCTCCCGACCGAAGGCCTTGGCGGGTTCGACCTCGTGCTGAGCTACACCGGCGGCCAAGCCTTGCCGGCGTTGCACGACCGGCTCGGCGCCCGGCGCGTCTTGCCGTTCTACGGCTGGGTCGACCCGGCCGTGCATCGCCCCGCCCCGCGCCAGCCGCAGTACGCCGCCGCCCTCTCCTACCTCGGCACCTATGCGGAGGACCGCCAGGCCAGCCTGGAACGTTTGTTCGTCGAACCAGCCCGCCAGCGCCCCGGCGAGCGGTTCGTCATCGGCGGTGCCATGTATCCCGCGCAGTTCCCCTGGACGGATAACATCCACTTCGTCCGCCACCTCCCGCCCGAGGAGCACCCGGCGTTCTACTCCTCCTCGCGGCTGACCTTGAACGTGACCCGGCGGGCGATGGCGGAGATGGGCTGGTGCCCGTCCGGCCGCCTGTTCGAGGCGGCGTCGTGCGGCGTGCCGATCCTCAGCGACGACTGGCCCGGCCTCGCGGAGTTCTTCGAGCCCGGGCACGAGATCCTGGTCGCCGGCGGCACCGACGAAGCGCTGGCGGCCATGGCGCTGCCCGACGCGGCGCTGGCGCAAATCGCCTGCCGGGCACGGGCGCGCACCCTGTCCGAGCACACCGCCGCCCACCGCGCCCGGCAACTCATCGCCGCCTTCGAAGCCGCAACCCAGGAGGCCTGACGATGTGGGGCATCATCCCAGCCGCCGGCCAGGGCACGCGCATCCAGCCGCTGGCGTTCTCCAAGGAGCTGCTGCCCGTCGGCAGCCGGGTGGACGAGCGCGGCACCGAGCGCCCGCGCGCCGTCAGCGAGTATTTGGTCGAGCGCATGGTGCGCGGCGGGGCGGACAAGATCTGCTTCGTCATCTCGCCGCTGAAATCGGACATTCTCCAGTACTACGGCGGCGCGATGGGCGACACCGCCATCGCCTACGTCGTGCAGGACCACGCGAGCGGCCTGTGCGACGCCATCTTTCGCGCCCTGCCGCTGATCCCACGCGATGAGCCGGTGCTGCTGGGCCTGCCCGACACGATCTGGTTTCCCGCCGACGCGCTGCGCCTGCTGCCGGACGACCGGCTGTCGTTCCTGTTGTTCCCGGTGGACCGGCCGGAGCTGTTCGACGCCGTGCGGCTGGACGCGAACGACCGGGTGCTCGGCATCGACGTGAAAAGCGCGCAGGTCCGCTCGCACTGGATATGGGGGGCGTTCAAGCTGCCCGGCGCGCTCCTGCACGACCTGCACGCGCTGTGGCTCACGCGGGAGCGGCGGGACGAGTTCATCGGCACCCTGGTCAACGCCTATCTCGCGCAGGGCGGCGTCGCATACGGGGCGCGCGGCGGCGGCGACTACGTCGATGTCGGCACCTTGAACGGATACCGCGAGGCGATCCGGCTGCTCGGCGGCCAGGTCGAGCGCACGCCGTGACGCCGCTGCAACGCGTCCTGGACGGCCTGGCCCGGCGGACGCCTATCGACCTATCGGTGGCGATCGTGGCCGCGCATCCGGACGACGAGACGATCGGCGCCGGGGCGTCGCTAGGGCTGTTCCGCAACCTCGTGCTGGTCCACGTGACCGACGGCGCGCCGCGCCGCGGATCGGACGCCCTCGCGGCCGGGTTCGCCGATGGGCGCGCGTACGCCGCCGCCCGGCGACGCGAACTGCATGCCGCGCTGGATGCCGCCGACGCGTCTCCCGTCCTGATCGAACTGGGCGCGGCGGACCAGGGCGCCAGCTTGCTGATGCCGGCGCTGGCCGAAGCGCTGGCGGCGTTGTGGCGGCGGCATGGGACGCAGGTGGCGATCACCCACCCGTACGAGGGCGGCCACCCCGACCACGACGCGACGGCGTTCGCCGTGCACGCGACCGGCATCGCGGCGGTGGAGATGGCGTCGTACCACGCCGGGCCGGACGGGATCGAAACCGGGACGTTTCTGTCCAACGGCGCGCCACCGCTGGTCGTGGCGCTGGACGCCGCCGAGCAGGCGCGCAAGCGGGCAATGCTCGACTGCTTCGCCACCCAACGCGCGACCCTCGCCCCGTTCGGCTGCGCGTACGAGGCACTCCGGCCGGCGCCTGCCTACGCGTTCGACCATCCGCCCCACGACGGCCTGCTGCACTACGAGCGCTACGACTGGGGCATGACCGGCGCGGAATGGCGGGCGCTGGCCGTGGCGTGAGGCTGGCGGTCGCGAGCGTCGCCTACCCGTTCGCCCCCGTCGGCCGCGACGCGGTGGGCGGGGCCGAGCAGGTGCTGGCCGCCATCGACCGGGCACTGGTGGCGGCGGGCCACCGCTCGATCGTCATCGCGCGGGCGGGGTCCGAGGTCGCGGGCGAGTTGGTGGCGATCCCAGCCTGGACCGGGATGGTCGACGCGGCGGCACGGGACGCGGCCTACGGGGACGTGTCGCGCGCGATCGCCTCGGTGCGCGGCCGGGTGGATGTGATGCACCTGCACGGGATTGATTTCGCGTCCTACTTGCCGCGGCCCGGAGTGCCGGTGCTGGCGACCTTGCACCTGCCGCCTGCCTGGTATCCGGCGGAGGCACTGGCCGAACGGCCCGGGCTGTGGCTGCACGCCGTCTCCGACGACCAGCACCGGGCGCTGCTGGCGTGCGTGGGGCCGCACGGGCGCGTGCTGCCTCCGATCGGCAACGGGGTTCCGGTCGAGGCGCTCGCGGCCCGGCATGCGCGCCGCGGGTTTGCCCTGACGCTCGGCCGGGTCTGCCCGGAGAAGGGCCAGCATACCGCGCTCGTGGCGGCGCATTTGGCGGGGATATCGCTGCTGATCGGCGGCGAGGTGTTCCCCTACCCCGACCACCGTGCCTATTTCGATACTCGCGTCGTGCCGCTGCTGGACCCGCGCCGCCGCTTCCTCGGCCCGGTCGGCTTCGCGCGAAAACGCCGCTTGCTCACCGCCGCGCGCTGCCTGCTGGTGCCGAGCACGGCCGCCGAGACGAGTTCGCTCGTGGCGATGGAGGCGCTGGCGTGCGGAACGCCGGTCATCGCGTTCCCCTCCGGCGCGCTGCCGAGCATCGTCGAGCACGGCCGCACCGGCTTCCTCGTCGACGACGCGCCAGGGATGGCCGCCGCCATCGCACGCGCTGGCGAGATCAACCCGGCCGCCTGCCGCGATGCCGCACGCACCAGGTTCTCGGAACGCGCCAGCACCGCCGCCTACCTCGCCACCTACGCCAAGCTGGCCGCATGCGGCTGATCCGCACGGACGCCGATCTGCACGCGCTGCGCCCGGCGTGGCAGACGCTGTGGTCCCGCGTTCCCGGCGCGTCGCCCTTCCAGTCCCCGGCGTGGCTGCTGCCGTGGTGGCAGGCGTTCGGAACCGGGCAGCCGTTGGTGGCCGCGCTGGACGGCCCCGACGGCACGATCCACGGCCTGCTTGCCCTCTACGTCCTGGACGAAGGCTCCGACCGGAAGCTGCTGCCGATCGGGATCGGCGTCACCGACAGCCTCGACGCGCTGGTTCTGCCGGGCGTGCCGGTGGAACCGCTGCTCGCCGCCGCCCTCGCCGCCGCCGAAACCGCAACCGTCGCCGCCCTGACCGACCTCGCCCCCGGTGCCGCCCTGCTCGACGCGGCACTCCCGCCGGGCTGGCGGGAGTGCCGCGCCCGAACCGGCCCGTGCCCCGTGCTGGCCCTGCCCGCCGCCATCCCACCCGGCATGGCGCGCAACCTGCGGCAGTCCCGCCATCGCGCCGACCGGGCCGGCGGATGGTCCGTCGCCGTGGCGTCCGACCCTCTCGCCGCGTGGGACGCGCTCGTGGGCCTGCACCGGACCCGCTGGACCCGCCTCGGCCACCGCGACGGCGTGCTCGGCGACCCGGCGGTGCTCACCTTCCACACTGCCGCCGTCCCGCAACTCGCCGCCGCGGGACTGCTGCGGTTCTATGTCCTGCATATTGGCGGACGCCTCGCCGCGATCTACTACACGCTGGCCGCAGCACCCGGCCGCCTGCTGTTCTACCTCTCCGGCTTCGACGAAGCCTTCGCCCGCGAGAGCCCCGGCACCCTGCTGATGGGCGCCATCATCGAGCAGGCGACGGCGGACGGCATGCGCGAACTCGATTTCCTGCGCGGGGGGGAACCCTACAAATACGCCTGGGGCGCCACCGACCGCTGGAACACCGCCCGCACCCTCACCCGGCATGGAGGAGCTTGAGCATCGGTGTTCGCTGGAAGTCCGATGCGAAACCAAGGCTCTTGTTCTCCCGCTCTCGGCCAAGCAGATTGCCAGCCAGAACTCACGGGGCGCGAACCATGGCATTCAAGAGCGGCCGGCATTTCCTGCAAATCCCCGGGCCGTCCAACGTGCCCGACCGCGTGCTCCGCGCCATCGACATGCCGACCATGGACCACCGCAGCGCCGCCTTCGGCGAACTCGGCCGCACGGTCCTGGCGGGGTGCCAGGAGGTGTTCCAGACCTCCGGCCCCGTGGTGATCTTCCCCGGCTCCGGCACCGGCGCGTGGGAGGCGGCGATCGTCAACACCCTCTCGGCCGGCGACCGCGTGCTGATGTACGAGACCGGGCACTTCGCCTCGCTGTGGCGCGCGATGGCCGGGCGGCTCGGCCTGGTGGTCGATTTCGTGCCGGGCGACTGGCGCCGCGGGGTCGATCCGGCCGACGTCGAAGCCCGGCTGCGCGCCGACGCCGGCCGCGCCATCAAGGCCGTCATGGTGGTCCACAACGAAACCTCCACCGGCGTCACCAGCCGCATCGCGGAGATTCGCGCCGCCATCGACCGCGCCGACCACCCGGCGCTGTACCTGGTCGACACCATCTCCGCCCTTGGTTCGGTCGACTACCAGCACGAAGCCTGGGGCGTGGACGTGTCTGTCTCGTGCTCGCAGAAGGGGCTGATGCTGCCCCCCGGCCTGGGCTTCAACGCGATCTCGCCCAAGGCGCTGGCCGCGGCGAAGCAGGGCGGCATGCCGCGCTCGTACTGGGACTGGCAGGAGATGCTGGCCCCGAACGCCAACGGCTTTTTTCCGTACACGCCTTCCACCAACCTGCTGTACGGCCTGCGCGAGGCGCTCGCCATGCTGCGGGAGGAGGGGTTGCCCCACGTGTTCGCCCGGCACGCCCGCTTCGCCCGCGCCACCCGCGCCGCCGTGCGCGCGTGGGGGCTGGACATCCTGTGCCAGGAGCCGCGCGAGCACTCCGACATCCTGACCGCCGTCGTCATGCCGGACGGGCACGACGCCGACCATTTGCGCCAGGTGATCGCGGACACCTACGACATGTCGCTGGGCACCGGGCTGGCCCGCCTGAAGGGCCGCGTGTTCCGCATCGGGCACCTCGGCGACTTCAACGACCTGATGCTCGCCGGCACCTTGGCGGGCGTCGAGATGGGCCTGCACGCGGCCGGCGTCCCGCACCGCCAAGGCGGAGTCGCGGCGGCGATGGACGTGCTGGCCGGACGCGGAGGGGCCGCCGCCGAGCAGCGGGCCGCCTGATGCCGAAGCGCCTGGCCAGCACCAACGTGCTGATCCTGCTCTGCGCGATGTACTTCATCACCTACGTCGACCGCGTGAACGTCGCCACCGCGGCGGGGGCGTTCAAGGCCGAGCTGGGGTTGAGCAACACGCAGCTCGGCCTCGCCTTCTCCGTGTTCGGCTACCCCTACCTCGTGTTCCAGATCATCGGCGGCTGGTTCGGCGACCGCTTCGGCGCGCGCTGGACGCTGACGGCGTGCGGGGTAGTGTGGGCGGCGGCCACGATCCTGACCGGCATGGTCGGCGGCCTCACGACCCTGCTGCTGGCCCGCGTGCTGCTCGGCGTCGGCGAGGGCGCGACCTTCCCCGTCGCCACCCGCGCCATGTCGTCCTGGCTGCCCGACGGCAAATCCGGCTGGGCGCAGGGCATCACCCACGCCAGCGCCCGGCTCGGCAACGCCATTACCCCGCCGCTGGTCGTGGCGCTGATCGCGCTGGTGTCTTGGCGCGGCTCGTTCGTGGTCGTCGGCCTCATCAGCCTGGTCTGGGCGCTAGTTTGGGGCCTGTATTTCCGTGACGACCCCTACCGGCATCCCGGCGTTTCGGCGGTCGAGCGCGCCAGCCTGCCAGCGCGCCGGGTGGCGAAGGACCGCGCGCCGGTGCCCTGGGGTCCGCTGGCGCGCCGCATGGCGCCGGTGATCTTCGTGTATTTCTGCTACGGCTGGACGCTCTGGATGTTCCTCAGCTGGGTGCCGCAATTCATGCTGCACGCCTACGGCTTGAACTTGAAGGACAGCGCGCTGTTCTCCTCGCTCATCTTCGTCGGCGGGGTCGTCGGCGATGCGCTGGGCGGCTACGCCAGCGACGCCGTGCTGCGCCGCACCGGCAGCCTGCGCCGGGCGCGGCGGGACATGGTGGTTCTGGGCCTGACCGGGTCGCTGCTGTCGGCCATCCCGATCCTGTTCGTGCACAGCCCCACGTTGGCCGCGATCTCGCTCGGCAGCGCGCTCCTGTTCGCCGAGCTGACGATCGGGCCGATGTGGGCGATCCCGATGGACATCGCGCCGCGCTTCTCCGGCACCGCCGCCGGGTTGATGAACAGCGGCTCGGCGCTGGCCGCGATCCTGTCGCCGCTGGCGTTCGGCATGATCATCGACGCGACCGGCAACTGGTCGCTGCCGTTCGTCGCCTCCATGGTGCTGCTCGCCATCGGCTGCGCCGCCGCGTTCTGGATGCACCCCGAGGCGCCGTTCGCGGCCGGCGCCATGCCGAGTTCCGCCCTGGAGCCGCACCTTGCCTGACGGCGGCATCAACCGCGCGCCTCTGGGCGACGCCATGCTGGCCCGGCGGCTGCGGCGCGAGGTGGAGGGCGACGTGCTGTTCTCCGCCGCCGACCGCGGCCGCTACGCCACCGACGCCTCGATCTACCAGGTCGAGCCGGTCGGCGTGATCGCGCCGCGCACCACCGAGGGCGCCGCGACCGCCATCGCGATCGCGCGGGAGGCCGGCGTGCCCGTCCTGCCCCGTGGCGGCGGCACCAGCCAGTGCGGCCAGACGGTGAACCGGGCGCTGGTGATCGATTGCAGCAAGTACCTTCGCCGGGTGCTGCACGTGGACGCGGACGGACGGCGCGCGCTGGTCGAACCCGGCCTCGTGCTGTCGGACCTGAACCGGGCGCTGCAGCCGAGCGGGCTGTTCTTTCCCGTCGACCCCTCGACCAACGCGCGCTGCACCATCGGCGGCATGGCCGGCAACAACTCGTGCGGCAGCAAGTCGATCCGCTACGGGCTGATGGCCGACAACGTCCACGCGATCGACGCGGTGCTGGCCGACGGCACCCGCCACCGTTTCGGCCCAGCGTCCGACGCTTCGGCCGCCTCCTTGGTCGCCCCCTTGGTCAAACAACTCCACGCCCTGGGCGCGGCCGAAGCGGAGGAGATCGCCGCCCGTTTCCCGCGCCAGCTGCGCCGGGTCGGCGGCTACGGCATCGAGGCGCTGACCCCGGCCGCGCGCGCCGCCGGCCGCGACAACCTGGCACGGCTCCTGGTCGGGTCGGAGGGCACCCTGGCGTTCTCCACCGGCCTCGAATTGATGCTGCACCCCATCAAGCCGCGCAAGATGCTCGGCATCTGCCAATTCCCGACCTTCCGGGCGGCGATGGAGGCCGCACGCCACCTCGTGACCCTCGACCCGGAGGCAGTGGAGCTGGTCGACCGGACCATGATCGACCTCGGCCGCGGCATCGCCATCTATCGCGGCACCATCGACCTGATGGTCCGCGGCGAGCCCGACAGCCTGCTGATCGTCGAGTTCCACGGCCAGGCCGACGCGCCGTTGCTGGCCAAGCTGGACGACCTCGACGCGATGCTCGGCGATTTCGGCCACAGCCCGGCCGTCCGCGCCACCGACCCGGCGTTCCAGTCCGCCATCGCCGAGGTGCGCGAGGCCGGGCTGAACATCATGATGTCCATGAAGGGCGACGGGAAGCCGGTCAGCTTCATCGAGGACTGCGCCGTCGGCCTGGACGACCTCGCCGACTACACCGAGCGGCTGAACGACGTGTTCGCCCGGCACGGCACCAAGGGCACCTGGTACGCCCACGCCAGCGTCGGCTGCCTGCACGTGCGCCCGGTGCTGAACATGAAAGACCCCGCCGACGTCGCCACCATGCGGGCCGTCGCCGAGGAATGCTTCGCCCTGGTCCGCGAGTACAAGGGCAGTCATAGCGGCGAGCACGGCGACGGCATCGTTCGCAGCGAGTTCCACGCGGAGATGTTCGGCCCCCGCATCGTCCGCGCCTTCGAGGCGGTCAAGGCGGCGTTCGACCCGGCCGGCCTGTTCAACCCCAACCGCATCGTCCACCCGCCCCGCATGGACGACCGCACCCTGTTCCGCTACGGCCCCAATTACGCGCCCGCCCCGGTTGCGCCGGCGCTCGACTGGTCCGACCACCCCGGCGCCATGCTCGGCGCGGTCGAGATGTGCAACAACAACGGCACCTGCCGGAAGTCCAACCCCGGCGTGATGTGCCCCAGCTACCGCGTCACCGCCGACGAGCGGCACGTCACCCGCGGACGCGCCAACACGTTGCGCCTGGCGCTGACCGGGCAGCTTCCAGGTGGGCTTGGCTCGGACGCGCTGGCCGACGCGATGCAGCTGTGCGTGTCGTGCAAGGCGTGCCGGCGCGAATGCCCGACCGGGGTCGACATGGCGAAGATGAAGCTGGAGGTGCTGGCCGCCCGAACCGGCGCGCACGGAATCGGCCTGCGCGAGCGCCTGGTCGCCGGGATGCCGCGCTACGCCCGCCTGGCCAGCTTCGCAGCACCTGTCGTGAACCTGCGCAACCGCGTCCCCATCCTGGCCCGCCTTGGCGAACGAGCGCTCGGCTTGGCCGCCAGCCGCAAGCTGCCGGCCTGGCGGCGCGATTGGTTTCGGGACGCCGAAGCAGGGAGCGCCGAAGCGGGGCCACGCGGCGACGTGCTGCTGTTCGCCGACACCTTCAACCGGCACTTCGAACCGGAGAACCTGCGCGCCGCCGTACGCGTGCTGCGCGCGGCCGGCTACGGCGTGCGTGCCCCGGCCGGGTCCGGCCGTCCGCTGTGCTGCGGGCGCACCTACCTCTCCGCCGGAATGCTCGACCGCGCCCGGGCCGAAGCGCGCCGCACCCTCGCCGCCCTCGCTGGCAACGCGCCGGTCATCGGGTTGGAGCCGTCGTGCCTGTTCACCCTGCGCGACGAGTTCACCTCCCTCCTCCCCGGCCCCGACAGCCGCGCGCTCGCGGGCCGCGCGGTGCTGCTGTCGGAGTTCCTGGCCCGCGAGCGACCCGGCCTGGCGCTGTCCCCTCTCGCCGGGCGCGCGCACGTCCACGGCCACTGCCACCAGAAAGCATTCGGCGCTTTCCCCGACGCGCTCGCCACCCTGCAGCGCATCCCTGGCCTGGACGTGGCCCCGATCGCCGCCTCGTGCTGCGGCATGGCGGGCGCGTTCGGCTACCAGGCGGAAACCCAGGACACCTCCCGCGCCATGGCCGAGGCCGGGCTGCTGCAAGCGGTCCGGGCGGCAGCGGCGGACGACCTGATCGTGGCCGATGGAACCTCCTGCCGCCATCAGATCGCCGATTTGGGCGGACGGACCGCGGTCCACTCGGTCCGCGTGCTCGATTGGGCGCTTGCTCCGGCCGCGCAGGCGTAGCTTTCGAAGCGCCCGGCCACCGCTCTTGTACCAGCGGCCCTTTGGTGCGATCGCCAAAGGCAAGAAGACAAGTGGCAGGTTGAGGCTCTGCCTCAAGCTCCGCCAAAGGCATGATACCTTTGGAAATCCAAATAAATGCGGGTCTGGGGCCTCAGGCCCCAGCGGGTCCAGGGCAGAGCCATGGCCTTCTATTTTGCCTTCGGCGGTCATCACATAGGACGGCTGGTGTCACTGCAGCTTGCGTCCCCGCTCCGTCAGTTCGGCCATGAACCCGCGGACCGTGGCGTTGATGAACTCCGTGTCCGCCGGCTTGAACCCAGGGCTCGCCGCGACGTGCCCCTGCACGGATGGGATGGTGACATGCCGGCCATCCGGTATAGCTGCCGCCGTCGCGATGCCTTCCTCGACCGGGCTGTACAAGTCCAGCTCGCCCGACATCAGCAGCGACTTGGCCGTTACGCTCTGCAGCGCCCGGATCGGATCGCCGCCGAACACCGGCTTCCCCTGCACCGGGGTGTCCCCGACATTGTGCCGGTCGTACGCCCAGGTCTGCGCGATCCAGTCGTTCGCATCGAAACCCGACGCCGCCACCGCGTCCTCCTGCGCCGCGATCCAGGGCAGCACGTCCATCGGGTTCGGAAACTGCCGCCGCATCGCCTCGGGCGTGCGCGTACCGAGCACCTGCAGCACGTCCGCCCGCATCCGCCACCCGGCGGCCGGCTGGACGGTGTAGTTGCCGCCCGCGAACGCTGGGTCGAGCATCAAGGCGTGCCGGGTCGCCTCGTTGATGGCGATAGACCATGGCGACGTGCGCGCCATCGGCGTCAGCGCGATCAGCCCGTCCATCATCGCCGGGTGGCTGACGCCCCACTGCAACGTTTGCATCCCGCCCATCGATGCGCCCGCGACGGCCACCAGGTGATCGATGCCGAGGTGCTGCAGCAGCAGATACTGGCTCATCACCATGTCGCGGATGGTGAAGTGCGGAAACGCGACGCCGTGCTGGGCCGCGCTGGTGCTGGGCGAGGTCGTCAGCCCGTTGCCGATCGCGTCGGTCTTGACGACGAACAGTCGGTCGGTGTCGATGCCCCGTCCCGGCCCGATCAGGAAGTCGATCCGGTGATGGTTGCCCCCGATCGCCGTGACCATCAGCACCGCGTTCGACCGGTTCGCGTTGAGCGTGCCTTGGGTCATGTACGCGATGCTGAAATCGTGGATGGTTTCGCCGCTCTCCAGCGTCAGGTCGCCGATGCGGAAGCGTTCCAGCCCCGGTTCGGCCGGCATCTGCGCGTCCGCACGGCTCGTCAGCAGCCAGCACACCAACGCCAGCGTGAACCACTTCATCCGATGCTCCCGATGTCCCGCTACCCCATCACCAGCGGCGGCAGCCCGACCAGGGCGGCCGTGATTGCGGTGACCAGCCCGACCAACCCGGCCGCGCGCAGGGCCGACAGGTCGAGGCCGCGCCGCGCCAGGAACCACTGCAGCCACAGCACGTACGCCACGACCCCGAGCAGCAAGCCAACTCCCGCCGCGTTGCCAGGCAGGCCCAGCCACATCGCCGGCGCCACCGCCATCAGCAGTGCCGCGACCGCGAGGGGGACCGCCCACTGGCACCAGCAGAACGCCGTCGCGTAGCGCAGCCAGGCAGCCTCCCGCCCCCAGCGCCGCGCGACCTCGAACGAGACCACCAGCGGCGTCACCAAGGTGCACAGGAACTTGAAGAAGTCCGACACCGCGCCCAGGTCGCCGTCGCTCAGCACCAGCAAAACCGTCGCGACCAAGGGAAACGCGACCAGCGGCGCCAGGCTTGCCAGCAGCGCTTGCGAGGTATTGCCGAATTGCTCGAAACCGGCCGGCCGGCCGCGGGCGAGCAGCAAAATTCCCATTGCCACGTTGCGCCGGGCGTTCGCCGGCCGGGGTGCCCTCACGGCAGGAACGCGGCCAGCACAGCCGCGTAAATCCGGGTCAATGCCGTCAATTCAGCCAGCGCCACGTGCTCGTCCGCCTGGTGCATGGTGGCGCCGACCAAGCCGAACTCGGCCACCGGGCAGTATCGGGCGATGAAACGGGCGTCCGAGGTGCCGCCCCCGGTGTCCAGCCGGGGCCGCATCCCCGTCACGGCCGCAACCGCGTCGCACAGCTTCGCCACGTCCGGCCCGGGCTGCGTCAGGAACGCCTCGCCCGAAATGGCGACGCTCAGGTCGAACCGTTCGGCGTGCTGTGCTGCCGTCGCGCGCAGCCAGGCCTCCAAGGCCGCCCCGGTATGGCGGTCGTTGAACCGGACATTCAGCCGCGCGGACGCTGCTGCCGGAATCACGTTGGTCGCCGGGTTGGCGATGTCGATGCTGGTGACCTGCAGCGACGACGGCTCGAACCACTCGGTGCCGGCGTCCAGCGGGGCGGCGGTCAGGGCGGACAGGATGCGGACCAGGCGATGCGCCGGGTTGTCGGCGTGCTGCGGATAGGCGACGTGGCCCTGGGTGCCGTGCACTGTCAGCGCCGCGTTGAGGCTGCCGCGGCGGCCGATCTTGACGACCTCGCCGAGCCGGGCCGGGTTGGTCGGCTCTCCCACCACGCAGAAATCGGGGATGTGGCCGTGCGCCTCCATCCAGGGCAGCACGCGCGCGGTGCCGCCCGTGGCCGGGCCTTCCTCGTCGCCGGTGATGAGCAGGCTGATCGATCCACGCGGCGGCCCCGCCTCCAGGTGTTGCGCCGCCGCCGCGACGAACGCCGCGACCGCGCCCTTCATGTCGCATGCGCCGCGTCCGTACAGAACGCCCGCGCGCACGATGCCGCCGAACGGATCGTCGCGCCAGCGCGCGTCGCCCGGCGGCACCACGTCCGTGTGCCCGGCGAAGCAGAGATGCGGCCCGGCCGTGCCGAGGCGGGCGAACAGGTTGGGCGTGCCGTCGAAATCCAACCGGTGCACCGCGAAGCCGAGCGGCTGCAATGTCCCCGCCAGCACCGCCAGCGCGCCTCCGTCCGCGGGGGTGACGGACGGGCAGCGGATGAGTGCGGCTGCCAGGTCGCCCGCGTCGATCAATCCCGCAGCAGCTCGTTGATGGACGTCTTGGACCGGGTCCGCGCGTCCACCCGCTTGACGATGACCGCGCACGCCAGCGACGGGCCGGGCGCGCCGTTGGGCAGCGCCCGGCCCGGCAGGGCGCCCGGCACCACGACGGAGTAGGCGGGCACCCGGCCCACGAACACCTCGCCGGTTGCCCGGTCGATGATCTTGGTGGAGGCGCTGAGGAACACCCCCATGGCGAGCACGCTGCCGCGCTCCACCACCACGCCTTCGGCGACCTCGGACCGGGCGCCGATGAAGCAGTCGTCCTCGATGATGGTGGGGGCGGCCTGCAGCGGCTCCAGCACGCCGCCGATGCCGACGCCGCCGCTGATGTGGCAGTTGCGACCGATCTGGGCGCAGCTGCCGACGGTGGCCCAGGTGTCGACCATGGTGTTGCGGTCGACGTAGGCGCCGACGTTGACGAAGCTGGGCATCAGCACGACGCCAGGCGCGATGAAGGCGGAGCGGCGCACGACGGCGCCGGGCACGACGCGGAAACCGGCGGCGGCGAAGCGGTTGGCGCCCCAGCCGGCGAATTTGAGCGGTACCTTGTCGTAGGCGGGGGAGTCGACCGGACCCGCCATCGGCGCGCTGTCGTGCAGACGGAACGACAGCAGCACAGCTTTTTTCAGCCAATCGTGCACCGCCCAACCTGCAAGGCCTGCCTCCGCCACGCGCAGCCGCCCCGCGTCCAATGCGTCCAGCGCTCCCTCGACGGCGGTGCGCGCGGCGCCAGTGGTGGCCGGCGACAAGCCGTCCCGCTCGGTCCAGAGCGTCTCGATCGTGGTACGGAGGGTGTCGTCGTCCATGAAGCCCTGGTGAGGTGGTGGGTGTGCCGGACCATGCGCAGGGCGCCCCGGCGTGTCAATTCGACGCAGCCCTCGCCGCTAACGCCGTATTTACCATCTCATACCACACTGCACTGGCAACGAGACGGCACCCCCATGCACCAGTCTGTCACCCTGCCCGCGTCCCTCTCCGCCCTGGTTCCCCTCGATCCAGCCGGCCACGCCCACCCCGCATCCGACCCGCTGCGCTGGGCGTTGCTGGACAGCCGACAGCGTTGGCGGGACCTGGTGTCCTTGGCATTCGATTTCGTGTTCGAGATCGACGCCGATGGCTGCTTCGTGTTCGCAGGACCCGAAACGGTGCTTGGCTGGACCGCCAGCGCACTTGTCGGCCAGCCAGCCGCGTCGTTGCTCGCCTTACCCGAGGGAGGGTTCGACCCGTTCCGGGCAACCTCGCCGTTCCGCCATCAGCGCGCCTGGCTTCGCCAAGCCGATGGCAGCGCTGCCTGTCTGTTTTTCTCGTGCACCCCGATCCGCAACCCGGACGGCACGGCTGCCGGAACCCGCGGCGGCGCCCAGGACGCGACGGCGCTAGACCACCAAGAAACCGTCGTTGCCAGCGCGTTGCGGCGCGGCGAGGTGGTGGACCATATTCTCTGGCAGATGCGGCAGGAAACCCTGGCCCCGCGCATGATGCAGGTCGTCTTAGACGAGTTGAAGGCGGCACTCGGCGCTGAAGGTTGCGCCGTAATCGACTTGCTGGCCCAGCCCGGCGGCGGCACGCTGCATCACGCCGGAGCGCCTGTTGAGGAAGCGGTCATCCTCGCATCCAGGATGCTGGCGCAGGAAACTCCCAATCCGGTCACGGGGCAAACGCCGGCCGGCCGGCCGGTGCTGGCCTGCCCGGGCTATACGCGCTTCGGCGAGCGCACCGGCGTGATGATCTGGCGCGAGCCGGGAAGCCGGGCCTGGGATGTCGAGGACCAGCAGCTCGTCTCGTCCATCACCGCCATCGTGCGCGTGGTGCTGGAGCATGAGTCGATCCAGCGGGAGATGTCGCGCCAAGCCCGCACGGATCCATTGACGGGGCTGCTGAACCGCCGCGCCTTCATCGAGGACGTGAACCGCCGGATCGAGCGGCTGGATCGCGAGAAGGCGCCCGGGACGCTGATGTTCGTGGACTTGGACAACTTCAAGCCGCTGAACGACGCATGGGGACACGAGGTGGGCGACGAGGCTCTCGTGCTGACCAGCACGCTTTTGCGCGCGGCGGTACGCCCGTCCGACCTTATCGCGCGCCTCGGCGGCGATGAGTTCGCGATGTGGCTCGACGGCTCGGACGAGTTGACGGCGGCGGAACGGGCCGAAGGATTGCGCGTGGGCGCCCCGCGGGAGTTCGCACAGCTGACGCCCGATCTCTCCCTCAAGCTGTCGATGTCGATCGGCATCGCGTGCCGCCGGATCGGCCAGGGCGAGAGCATCGACAGCTTGCTGCGCCGGGCCGATCGCGCGATGTATGAGGTCAAACGCACCGGGCGGGGCCATTGGCTCGTTTCGCACGACGATCCGCTGGCATGAGCGCGCGATGACCCCACCCCTCCTTCTGGGCGGTATCGACGAGGCGTCCCGCGTTCGGTTGGGAGCCGATCCAGCGACCCTGCCCTGGTTGCTGGGCCAGCTTGCGGGCGACCCGGCGGTGACGGTGCGGGCGGCCGTCGCCATGAACGCTGCTGCCTCAGGACAGGCCGACCGCCAACTGGCGGTCGACTGCGACGAGCGGGTCCGCCTGCTGCTTGCACGCAAAATCACCACTGCAATAAAAGACCTGCCAGCGGCCGAGCAGGCTCGCGTATGCGATGAAGTGTTGGAGGTGCTAACTACTCTGGTGCGCGACGAAGCGCTGCGCGTGCGCGCCGCCATCGCTGAAATGGTCGCTGATTTTCCGGGGCTGCCGCACACGCTGGTTCTGGAGCTAGCTTACGACGGCGCCATCCCGGTCAGCGAACCCGTCATTCGGCTGTCACCGCTGCTTTCCCCGGACGACCTGCTGGCGCTGCTGGCGTCTCCGCCTCACGCGGCCGCGGCCCACGCGATTGCACACCGCGCCTACTTGCCGGAGAGCGTATCCGACACCATCGCGGCAAGCGCCGACACCGAAGCGATTGGGGCGCTGCTCGCCAATGGCTCGGCCGCTATTCGGGAAAGCACGCTCGACATGCTGATCGACCGCGCCGCCGGCGAGCCGGCTTGGCACGAACCTTTCGTCCGTCGGCCTACCTTGCCGCCTCGCGCCGCCCGCGCCCTCTCTGAGATCGTCGCCACCCACTTGCTGGAAGTCCTCTGCGCCCGCACCGATTTCGACCCGGCGCTGGCCGCCGGGTTGCGGCTGCGCGTGGCGGGACGGCTCGAAATTCGCATCCCAGCCAGCGCGGACAACCTCTATATCCATGCTGCCCGTAAGCTGCACGCAGCCGGCGACCTTGGCGAAGCGTCCCTGCTCGGCGCCTTACGAGCAGGAGAACTGCACCACGCTGCCGCCATGCTGGCCGTCGCCGCCGGAGTCGGGTGGGACGCAGTGGAGCGTGCCATTCGGCTGCGCAGCGCCAAAGCGTTCGTCAGCCTGTCCTGGAAGGCAGGGCTCGGCATGCACGTCGCGGCGATCCTCCAAGCCACCATCGGGCAGATCAGTCCGGCCGCTATCCTCACCGCGCCCGCGAGCGGGGAATTCCCGTTGTCACCCGAGGAAATGCGTTGGCAATTGGAGTTCTTGGGCCGGATTGGCCGGTAAGGCTTGGCGAACCCCTGTTTGAACGTAGATACTGCATACACCCCGTCTGCAGGAGCCTCCACTATGACAAAATTCGGTCTCGCCCAGCCGGTCCGCCGTGTCGAGGATCCGCGGCTTTTGAAGGGCGACGGCGTTTACACCGACGACATCGCCTTGCCGGGCATGCTTTGGGGCGCCGTGCTGCGCAGCCCGCATGCGGCGGCCAACATCTTGTCGCTGGACGCGTCCGAGGCGCGCGCCGTACCAGGCGTCATGGGCGTTTTCACCGCCGATGACCTCAAGGCGGACAGCATCGGCGGTCTGCCCTGTGCGATCCCACTTAAAAACCGTGACGGCTCGCCCCGCGTCGACCCGCCGCATCCCGTGCTGGCGGATGGCATGGTTCGCCATGTCGGCGACCCCGTCGCGTTCGTCGTGGCCGAAACGCAGCAGGCTGCCCGCAGCGGCGTCGAGTCGATCATGGTGGATTACGACATCCTGCCCTCGGTCACCGACCTTGGCGCCACCATGGAAGCCGGACAAGCGCAGGTGTGGCCCGAAGCCCAGCACAACGTCTGCTTCGATTGGGAAGTGGGCGCCAAGGAGCGGACGGAGGAATTGTTCTTCAGCGCCGCTCACGTTACTCGCCTCACCATCGTGAACAACCGTGTCGTCGTGTCCAGCATGGAGGCGCGTGCCGCCCTCGCCGACTATGACCCGGCCAGCCAGCGCTGGACGTTGCGGACCAATACCCAGGGTGGCTGGGTCATCAAAAGCCTGCTCGGCAACGCGGTCTTCAACGTGCCGGAGGAGCAATTCCGCGTCATCACCCCCGACGTCGGAGGTGGTTTCGGCATGAAGCTGTTCCTCTACGCTGAACACGTGCTGACCTGCTACGCCGCCCGCAAGCTGGGCCGCCCGGTCAAGTGGGCGAGCGAGCGCAGCGAGGCGTTCCTGTCCGACACGCAGGGCCGCGACAACATCACCCAAGGCGAGATCGCGCTGGATGCCGACGGCCGGTTTCTCGCGCTCCGCACCCGCAACGTGGCCAACATGGGCGCCTACCTGTCCACGTTCGCGCCGATGATCCCGACCATGGCGGGTACTAAGGTGCTCGCCAGCGTCTATGGCTTCCAGGCCATCTACGCCAACGTCATCGGCGTGTTCACCAACACAGTGCCGGTGGACGCCTACCGCGGCGCCGGACGGCCGGAGAGCAACTACGTCGTCGAGCGGCTGATCGACGCCGCCGCGGCCGAAATCGGGATGGACCGCGTCGCGATCCGCAAGCTGAACATGGTCAAGCCGGACGCGATGCCGTTCCGCACCGCCATGAACCAGACCTACGACAGCGGAGATTTCGAGCGCGTGCTGGATGCGGCGTTGGCCAAGATCGATTGGGCCGGCTTCCCGGCCCGTCGCTCCGCCAGCGCCGCCAAGGGCATGAAGCGCGGCATCGGCATGGCCTACTACCTCGAAGCTACGGGCGGCGCACCGACCGAGCGCGCCGAGATACGCTTCGCCGACGATGGCTTCGTCGACGTGTTCGTCGGCACGCAGTCCACCGGCCAGGGTCACGAGACCGCCTACGTCATGCTCACCGCCGACCGCCTCGGCATCGACGGCGACAAAATCCGCATCAAGCAGGGCGACACCGATACTATCCCCACCGGCGGCGGCACCGGCGGCGCGCGCAGCTTGTATTCCGAAGGCCAGGCAATCCTCGTGACAGCCTCCGCGGTGATCGAGAAGGGCCGCCGTGCCGCGTCCGAGGCGTTGGAAGCCGCCCCTGTCGACATCGAGTTCGAGGGCGGTCGCTTCTCCGTCGTCGGCACCGATCGCGGGATGGACATCCTCACCCTCGCCGCCACCCAACGGCAACGCGCCGCCAAAGGCGAGGATGTGACCATGCTGGACGCCGCCGAGATCGCCAACATCGACGCGCACACCTTTCCAAACGGCTGCCACATGGCAGAAATCGAGATCGATCCGGAGACGGGAATGATCGCGGTCGCCCGCTACATCGTCTGCGACGACGTCGGCAAGGCGGTAAACCCGCTCATCGTGCGCGGCCAGGTTCATGGTGGCGTCGCCCAGGGCTTCGGCCAGGCCGTGCTGGAGCACACCGCCTACGACCCGGCATCCGGCCAGCTCCTCTCCGGCAGTTTTATGGACTACGCCTTGCCGCGCGCCGCCGACCTGCCCGACATCGAGGTCGACCTGATCGAGGTTCCATGCGGCAGCAACCCGTTGGGCGTGAAGGGCGCCGGCGAGGCGGGTGCAGTCGGCAGCCCGCCCGCAATGATCAACGCCATCGTCGACGCCCTGTCCGATGCCGGCGTCAGCAGCATCGACATGCCGGCCACGCCGGAAAAGGTGTGGAAGGCGCTCCACGCCCACGCCGCCTGAAGCTTGCGGGGCTGGCGTCATGCCAGCCCCGAGTCTTTAATGGTGTTCGAACTCGTGGTGGTCATCGTGGTGCTCGAACCCGCGATGCTCGTATCCATGGTGCTCGAACCGGTCGTGCTCCCAGTGTTCACGCCTCGCTTCTTCCCGCTCGATCTGTAGCCGGCGGAAATACTCGGCACGGCCGTAATCGTAGACCGGTGGCTGCACGTAGGGGTTCGCGTAACCGTACGGTGCATTGTAGTACTGCGCCTGGGCCGCCCCGGTCATGGCGAAAAGGCTCACGATGGCGGCGGCAATGGCGATACGCATGAAGCTGGCTCCTGCTGTTCCGAACGACCATGGACGTGGCTCATGGCGTCATTCCGAACGGAACGTGGCGTAAACGGGGCAGTTTACCGATCGGCGAACAGAGTGCGGGTGATTAGGGCAGCCATGGTCCGGCACACTGCCACCACCGCGAACAGCAGGAACGCGTCGGCCACCAGCTTCGGTGCGGACACCCAGCTTCCCGCCACTAACACCTCGGTGGGCAGCTTCGTCGCGACACTGCGCAGGACATCGTTCGCTGGTCCGTCCAGGACGACGAGCGACAACACCCGCGGCAGGGCCCACCACACCGCCCCCGCCATCAGCAGCAACGGCGCCAGCAACTCCGCCACCAATTCGACGAACACGAGTGCCACGTTGAGGACGGCCCACAGCACCATCCGGGCGACCCGTCCAACCCTCGCCTTTCCAGCAACCGGCCCGCGGTAACGGTAGCGGGCCTCGTTAGAGTCGTACTGGGTATAGCTCATGCAGAAGCCTTCATGGGAGGGGCACGTGAAATGAACGGTCATCAAGCTGGATCGCCGCCAACCTGGCAAGCCGGACGCGTGAAGATGGTTACACGCCCCCTGATGAATGCGCTATTAAAGCGGCATGCGCGAGATCCTGATCGGCTTCGACTCCGCTTGGGCAAACAGCTCGAAAAATCCGGGAGCTGTTGCCGCCTACGTGTTCGAGACCGGCAAACCCGCGGTCTTTCACCCGCCGCGCCTGGCCACGTTCGACGCCGCGTTGCAGTTCGTCGACGATTTGGCGTCCAACGACGACTACCTCCTTATCGCCATCGACCAGCCGACGATCGTGCCGAACGACGCCGGGTCACGACTTGTCGATCGGGTGGCATCCAGTCTCGTCTCTCGGTTGAAAGGCGGCGTCCAACCGGCGCGCCGGGGCGGCATGGGCACTCCGATGTTCGGCGACAACGCCCCGGTTTGGAATTTTCTCGCCGCTGTCGATGCCATTCAGAACCCGATCGACGCACGCAACGCCGCAGCGGGCCGGTTCGTGATGGAAGTCTTTCCGGCCCTGGCGCTTCCCGCCATCGTGCCCGCACTATGGAACCGTGGCCAGGCCGCGCGGTACAACCCGGCCGCATCGAAGTTCGACCCACTCGACTGGCCATTGGTGGCTACGGGCCTGGCCGCTTTCGCCCGCAACCTTGGCGCGGTCGAATTGGCCGACTGGGCGGACGCAGAAAGTGCGCGCCCCATGCCTCGGAAGGCCGATCAAGACCGGCTCGACGCCGCAATCTGCCTCGCGATCGCGCAGGCGTGGCGACACGGTCCCGTCAGCGACACGCTCCTGATCGGCGACGAGCGCACCGGCTACATGGCGGCGATCGTCTCAGGGCAGACCCGATCCGTCTTGGTCGAAGCCGCTGCGAAATGCGGCGTGGCTGTCGACCGAGCCTGGAAGGGCACCGCAACTCCCGCGGCCGTATCGGCATCCACGCCGCCCCAGCAAACGATCGAGGCAATCGCCATGCCTATGAAAGACCCATCTGCGCGCGTCGATCGTGCCGCCTTGCGAGCGTTCCTCATCGAATGCGCCCGCTCGGACATCGTGGTCGAGTATGGTCAAGTCGCAACCCGGTTCGGACAGCCATGGAGCCGGGGGTTCAGCTCGTCCCTCACCTCCGCCCTGGATGCCCTGGGCGTCGAGAACACGCGGGCGGGCGAGCCATTGCTGATGTGCCTGGTCGTGAACAAAACCACCCGGCAGCCCGGACAAAAATACTTCGCCACGATCGGCCACGGCAGCACCGACGCCGCTGGCCAAGTATCCGCCCACAGCGAAGAAGTCGATCGATGCCGAAATTGGCCGTGGGCATGAAACCGCCCTCCTCGCAGCGGCGCCGGTGACCGCGTGATCGGCGTCGACTGGGGAACCACCTCGCTCCGTGCCTACCGCCTCGGCCCCGGCGGCGTCATCCACGACCGCCGCGACGCCGCACGCGGCATTCTCACGGTTCCGCCCGACGGCTTCCCCGCCGTCCTTCACGACATCGCCGGCGACTGGCTGAACGACGGCGAGACCCGCATCCTGCTCGCCGGCATGGTCGGCAGCCGCCAGGGCTGGCGGGAAGCCCCCTACCTCCCCTGTCCCGCCGGCCCCGCCGAGATCGCCGCCGCCCTCACCCCGCTCGATTTCCCTCGCGCCCGCGTCCTGCTCGTGCCCGGCATCAGCGCCCGCGACAGCGCCGGCATTCCCGAAGTCATGCGCGGCGAGGAGGTTCAGCTCGTCGGCGCCCTCCGCGGCGACGCCCTCGCCTGCCTCCCCGGCAGCCACTCCAAATGGGCCGACTGGACTGGCGGCCGCATCGCGGGCTTCACCACCTACATGACTGGCGAAGCTTTCGCCGCCCTCCGCCACCACACCATCCTCGGCCGCCTCATGCTCGACGCCCCACCCGACGACCCGGCGTTCGACGCCGGCCTGGCCCGCGCCGACCAGCCCGGCGGCCTGCTCCACCATCTGTTCGGCGTCCGCGCCCTCGGCCTCGCCGGACAACTGGCCGACGCCGCCGCCGCCAGCTACCTCTCCGGCCTGCTCCTCGGCCACGAGCTGCGCGCCGCCCTTCCGGCCCCGCGCACCGTCCACCTCATTGGCGCGGGGCCGCTCTGCGACCGCTACGCCCGCGCCATCGGCCAGCGCGGCGGCGGCGTCATCCGCCACGATCCCGACGCCGCCGCCGCCGGGCTCTGGACCATTGGGGAACACGCCGCATGGACATGACCGCTTGGCTCGCCGCCTGCCCGCTCGTCGCCATCCTGCGCGGCATCACCCCCGCCGAGGCCGAGCCGATCGGCGACGCCCTCGAAGCCGCCGGGGTGCGCATCATGGAAGTCCCGCTCAACTCGCCCGACCCGTTCGACAGCATCGCCCGCCTTGCCCGCCGCTTCGGCGACCGCATGCTGGTCGGCGCGGGCACCGTCATGACGCCGGCCCAGGTCAGCCAACTCGCCGACGCCGGCGGCCGGCTCCTGGTCACCCCCCATGCCGACCCGGCGCTCGTACGAGCCGCCAAGTCTCTCGGCCTACTCGCCGCCCCCGGCTTCTTCACTCCCGCCGAGGCCTTCGCGCTGCTCGCCGCCGGGGCCGACGCGCTCAAGCTGTTCCCCGCCGAGGCCGGCAGCCCCGCCATGCTCCGCTCGATCCGCGCCGTGCTGCCCCCCGGCACGCCTGTCTTGCCCGTCGGCGGCATCGACGCATCCAACATGGCGGCCTGGCGCGCGGCGGGTGCGGCAGGTTTCGGCATCGGCGGCGCGATCTACCGGCCCGGCGACGACGTGGCGGCCGTTTCCATCAAGGCAAGCCGGCTGGTGGCGGCCCTGGAACCCGTCTAACGTCCGATCATGTCCTGCCGCCCTCTTGCGCTGGCGGGAGAGGGCGGCGGCATCGAAGGAGCAATCGACATGACCACTCCCCTGCAAAATCGCGTCGTCTGGATCACCGGCGCCGGAACCGGGATCGGCCGCGCCATGGCGCACGCCTTCGCCGCCCAAGGCGCCCGCGTCGCCCTCACCGGTCGCCGGGCCGACGCGCTCGCCGCCGTCGAGACCGCCCTCCGCGCGTCCGGCGCCACGACCCTCGCGGCCCAGGCCGACGTCACCGACCCGGCGCAGGTCGCAGCCGCCCACGCCGCCATCGTCGCGGCCTGGGGCGAGGTCGACATCCTCGTCAACAACGCCGGCGGCAACGCGAAAAACCGCCACTGGCGCAACTTGTCCGCCGCCGACATGGCCGCCGTCGTCGACGTGAACCTCAAGGGCCCGTTCCTCTGCACCCTGGCCGTCCTTCCCGCCATGCGCGCCCGGCGCGACGGCCTGCTCATCCACGTCGCCTCCCTCGCCGGCACCGCGATCTTCCCCGTCACCGGCGCCACCTACACCGCCGCCAAGCACGGCGTCCGCGCCATGAGCCAGACCCTCAACGCCGAGGAGGGCATCCACGGCATCCGCAGCGTCTGCATCAACCCCGGCGAGGTCGAGACCGACATCCTCAACAGCCGCCCCAGCCCGCCGAGTGCGGCCGACCGCGCGCTGATGGTCCAGCCGGAGGACATTGCCGCCGCCGCCGTGTTCGCCGCCACCCTGCCCGCCCGCGCCTGCATCGCCGACATGACGATCGTGCCCACCGACAACCAGTTCCACCGCGCCACCGCGCGCGCCATCGCGGAGGCCTGAGCCATGGACCTGCCGACCGTCACGATCCCGGCCGACACCCTGCGCGGCTTCGTCGCCGACATCTTCGCCGCCGCCGGCTGCGCGCGCGACGAGGCCGGGCGCATCGCCTTCCACCTGGTCAGCGCCAACCTGACCGGGCACGACAGCCACGGCGTCATTCGGGTGCCGCGCTACGTCCAGTGGCTGCGCGACGGATCGGTCCATGCCGGGCAGACGCTGACGGTGGTGGCGGAGTCGGCCACCCACGCCGTGGTGGACGGCAATTTCGGCTTCGGCCAGACCATCGGCCCGCTGGCGGTCGACCTCGGCATCGCGAAGGCCCGCGCCGCCGGGTTGTCGGTGATCGCGCTGCGCCACTCCGGCCACATCGGCCGCATCGGCGACTGGGCGGAGCGCGCCGCCGCCGCCGGGCTGGTCTCGCTGCACTTCGTGAACGTGGCGCGCGGTGAGCTGGTGGCGCCGTTCGGGGGGGTGGACCGGCGGTTCTCCACCAACCCGATGTGCATCGGCGCGCCGCTGCCGGAGGGCGATCCGCTGATCCTGGACTTCGCCACCTCGATGGTCGCCGAGGGCAAGGTGCTGGTCGCCTCCAACGGCGGCAAGCCGGTGCCTCCGGGCTCGCTGATCGAGCCGGACGGGACGTTGAGCGCGGACCCGCGGACGCTGTACGGCGAGATCGCGGGGACGCATGTTCGAGATAGCGCCAACGGGGCGGGGGCGTTGCGGGCGTTCGGGGACCACAAGGGGAGCGGGATCGCGTTCATGTGCGAGATTCTGGCCGGGTGCTTGACGGGGGGGCCGACGAGCGGGCCGATCCCGGGGGGACGGCGGGGGCAGATTAGCAATGGGATGCTGTCGTTGTATCTCGATCCCGGGCATTTCGCGGCTGCCGATTTTGCTGAGCGAGCCCGGGAGTATGCCGCGTATGTCCGTGCGTCTCGGCCAGCGACGCCGGGAGGTGAGGTATGGGTGCCGGGGGACGCGGAAAGTCGGACCCGGGAGAAACGGATGCGAGAGGGAGTTCCACTCCAAGCAACGACGTGGGAGGCGATTTGCGCAACGGCATCTTCCGTCGGATTGCCGAATGCAAACCGTTTCGATTTCAAGCTCTTAATCTAAGACCCCGTTTGTGAAGTCATGGTGCGGCCAACCGCTTGCGATTTGGGTGGACGGCGCGGTGGGTCATGAGGCGGATCATGGCGAGGGTAACCATGGCCTCGGACACCTCGGGCAGGTGCTCGTAGTCCCGCGACAGGCGGCGCCAGCGGCCGAGCCAGCCGAGCGTTCGCTCAACGATCCAACGGCGTGGCAGCACGGCGAAGCCCTTTGCTCCCGATGGGCGGCTGACGACGATCAGCACGAGGCCGAGCAGGAAGCAGGCCAGCAGGGCTGCGACGCGGTTGTAGGCGCCATCGGCGAACACGGTGCGCAGCCAGCAATACAGTGGCTTGACGCGTCCGAGCAGCCCGCCCGCGCCGTCGGCGTCCTGGACGGAGGCGGCATGCACGACAACGCCCAGTAGCAGCCCTTGCGTGTCCACCGCGATGTGGCGCTTGCGTCCCATGACCTTCTTGGCCGCATCGTAGCCACGCGGACCGCCTGCTTCGGTTGTTTTCACGCTTTGGCTGTCAATAATCGCGGCCGTAGGGCTTGGCTCCCGCCCTGCTGCCTCGCGCAGCAGGACCACGAGGTGGTGGCGCATGCTCTCCCACACGCCCGCGCTGAGGAACGCACGAAAGTAGCCATACACGGTCGGCCAGGGCAGGAACGCCGGCGGCGGTGGCAGATGCCGCCACTGGCAACCCGTCCGCAGCAGGTAAAACAAGCTGTCCAGCAGGCGTCGCATATCAGTCGTCCGCGGACGGCCGCCGGGCTTGGCAGGCGGAATCAGCGGTTGCAACAGCCGCCATTGGTCATCCGTCAGCGCCTGACCCGACCCGTAATCACCAACCAACGCACGATCATCAGGCGTCCACATCGCAGGCTCCACGACAGCCAAACCGTCTGGAACGCAACCAGGACGCCCCCAGTCAGACCGTCACACCGCCTCAATCAGCCTTCTCAAACGGGGTCTAAGTAATACATGTCAGCAAGAAGCTATCGAGGTATTTTGTGACTATCTGGGCAACATGAAATCAGGAACGGTATTGCGCAATGGCGAGGTCAATATAACTATTCCAGATGTAATAAAAAACCCTGGAGAAGACTGTATTATTAATACATCCGCAACCTTTTTAAGCATATTAGATTCTGGGGCTGTTATATGCCCAGCATTGAACATTCTAGCTTTGGATAAGAGTAACTGCTCAACCCGCCCGCTAATCGGCTGACGAAATCGGGCTTGACGTGGTGCGAGCGACTCGATTCAAGGTCGGGGTGAGCACCGACGTTGACCTGAGCAAGCTTTCCCACGCTGAGAAGGACG
>JAABUV010000382.1_pt1 | contig 67771 bp, 68 predicted proteins | sample 5559971 | NCBI WGS metagenome assembly JAABUV01 (sample SAMN10711881, study PRJNA513362) | rock metagenome | isolation source: Antarctica rocks | place: Antarctica: Victoria Land, Knobhead nord | collected 2015-12-19 | reverse complement strand
CACGTGACGGCCGAGTTGGGTCTCAAGTGTGCACCAATTATGCTGGTGAGATGGCCGAGTTGGTTATGGCGCCAGGTTAAGGTTTACCTTAACATTATATCCTGGTAGGGAAACCTGCGTGGGTTCAAATCCCACTCTCATCATAATTTTCTTTTTCCCAATTTCAATCTATCCCAGATACTTATTCATGCTGGTCCATCCATTATCATGAGAGCGGATTTTCCTTTTTGAATCTCAGTGCGTGATGACAAGGACTGAATGCACTGCTGTCAACCTCGTGAGGTGATGCCTGCTCCTCCATTTTACAATTGAGGGCCTGGGGGTTCAACGTGATGCCGCTTTGTGTTTGCGGGGACTACACTACACCACAGTGGTGCATGTGGTGATCAAGAGTCCGCATTTTGCGTCGGCTACGCGGTGGGGATGTTGTTTCAATGCCTTTGATGATTGCAAAGTGGTGTGACTGATATTGCATATGCCCTCATTGATAAATCCTCGCTGTCCCGTCCCGTCTGACTGTCTAATAAAGGACTTATACATCTATGAAGTTTAGTGAGGAAGGCGATGTAGCGTAAAGGGCTACAAGGTGTTTCCCACCGAGCCCATACTCCGGCCTTCTATCGTCGCATCATCATCGGACACAAGAGTCACCCTAGCTGATAAGTTTCTCAGGATTGGAAGTATTTATCTTTGATAGTACGTAACGTTGGTTTCTTTCCACCCTCTTAGAAGAAATTTCCCTTCCATTCTTTGATTGGCAATACGTCTCGGGTGGGGGTGGGTTTGAGAAGAGCTTTTGGGGCCCTTGTGAGTACATGCCCGGTCGAGGTGTTGGTGAGGATGTGTGAGACCTTTTCACTTGCGCGGAACATGTGGGTAGAAGATGGCTCCAGCGGCATGTGGGACATTTGGGCAAAGTCTTTTCTTTCGGTCGTATCTGGTACTAGCTCGGGCCCTGCCTCTGGACTGTCCTGCGTGACGAGGTGAAGGCTCTTTTCGTCCCGAGGATCTAAAACAGTAGATATGAGCGGGCTGCGGCAGCTGACTTCTGTATGGAAGGGGTAGAGGTATCGTATACCCACCCTTTGTTGTAGACTCATAGCCTGACTCGTCGTCCTCTTCAATCTTCAGTTCTTCCAGCACAACTGCTTATCATCAGCACTGTTGGAGTCTCCACCCATCTATAGACATACCAAGGTTTGCAAGAGGGCTTGAGGGGGGTCTCCTGCGCTCTTGTTGCCTTGGCCTCGGATAGAGCCGATCATTTGACGGCTTCCTGGCCATCCGAGGCCTGCCAATTGTGATCTGATCTAGGCTGTTACAGCTGTTGTTCCGCGAATAAGCATTAATGTGTGTGCTGGAGCCGTTGTCGTTCAGACTGCTGACGCTACGACGCTTTTCGTCGGCCTCTTTGACAGCCGCTGCGCGGTCGTGAATAGAGTAGCTGGACGGGACACCCATTATCGAATCGATACGGGCATGGGTTGGAGTATAATGGTATGGAGGTGGAGCATCGGGGGCTTTGGCTGGTGTGCTTTCATCCTTCGAACACCGAACGGTAGATCTAAAGATTGTCAAAAGAGATTGGCCGCACATATTGCTATAAAATTTTGGCAGTGCTTGATGTAAGATGGTCTCGAGGGACTGTCCTGAGGATGCGGTGGAAGCAACGTCCATATCGGTAGTTGCTCCGTCCTGAGTGCTTCAATTTTGATTGCCCCCACTTTGTTACAAGATTGACCCAGTAATTCGGGTTCCTGCAGTGGCACCCGAAGGAGATGTCAAAGGTGGCGATCTGATAGCTCATCCTCCAAATGAGAGATCCTGGGTGGCACACCTAGTATTGTTGTAGCATTCCAACCTACATTTCATGCATTTTGGCAATTCCTGGGAATCCATAAGGATAAATTACCAGCAAGAAATCCGGGAAAAGCTAACCAGGCCAGGTTCAGTCAACGGCCTATAGAGGGTTGGTATTGCTCGGTCTTGCTCGGGTTGGGTTCATACTCCATGCTAGCCGTAGAAATGCCAGTATCCGATTAGGTAATCCAGCCAACTTTTACCACTCGATTTGGATATTGACTCCCCCTGGCTCTAAAGCTTAAGTAGTGTCCTCACCCTGACACATCGAAAGAACCTTTCATCCAAAGTCTTTCAACTTCAGCTCGACACGGCCAGTAAATGTGGGGTTTAGGTTCAGGGATATGTGACTATCGTGCATGCGAGGCAGCCGCTAAAGCCCAGAACGTGGCTGAAACCCCATGTTATAGAATATGAGCTGCTGGGACTCAAACTTTGTCGGGCACAGATCTTATTGGAAGCAGAAGTCAAATGCAACTAAATGCAACGTAAGCTATCACAAGCTACATGAGCTAGACTTCTTGAAAGGGAAACGACGACGTGAACGACGGAATGACCACCCTCGAGACTGGTAGTCAAGGATTGCGGAATAATGAGTGTGATGAATCCGTGTGGTGGTAGCAGTGGATGGAGAGGAATAGGAGAAGCGTCCCCTCGAAGGTCCATTTGTCGACACTGCCAACCGTACCACGACTCATCTGTTGCCAGATGAAGACGAGTAGAGCGACGATGTCCGATAATCAGTTATAGAATAGTGGAGACCAGCTCAAGATGCAGATTCCAAAAGAGTGTTGACCATGACTGCAATGCCGGCGCCTTGATGGACAGCATCTTGTCACCGAGCAGTTGATGGCTGATATCCTGGATGGGATATGATGGTAGACACTCCGCGCCGAGCCTAGTTTTGTGGCCCACCTAGTCTGACATTCCCGTCAATGTCAAGAACGGCATCCTCGATTCTCATTTCATCGGCCCGGCCAGATGGTAGACGGCCCAAGCGAAGCTCAGTGTCCATGTGTAAAGAGGCAGCGAAGACACGATAGCGAAGATTTCCAAATTTAACTTAGCCTCATTGTTATCGGCTGGGAGATTCGCCACCGCTAGGCTGACGGCGATCAAACTACCGACTACGTTTCAAGCAGCCAACGTTCTCCCCACGCAAGAGTCTCAGCCGCCCATGGAACTACCGAATATCTCCATCTGATAAAGTAGAGCTCTGACGTGCATCTCGCCTATCCGAGCCCTCACATTTTCTGAGCCATACATCGTCCCGAAGAAAGCAGTTGTTTGGCTTGGCGCGAAAGCTTCGCTATCCCCTGACGCCATAGGCGCACCTCCGACACCCATCTTACTTGCATTCAGCAATCCTACATCATGGCCTGGTAGGGCTCACGCGCGACCATTGAGCGCTGGGCCAGTCGTTGTGGGACACTGTCGCTACCTTTCCTTATTTCTTTGGGACTCTCCATATCGCGCAGGACCTTCTCGTCTGCTATCTCAACAGAAACCCTGTGCTCCTGCCCCACGCTCTACGACCCCGAGCTATTTTTCGAGTACCGAAGGTCTGATATCTTGATATCTTACACCTAACGGCCTAGCGCGTTAATACCTACTCCGGTGGCCCGTCTTTATCTCCATGATGTCGTTGGTTGTACCACCTTCGAACGAGAAAAAGCGAGTCAAAGTCTACGAGCTAAAGAACAACGACTGGTTTGATCGAGGCACAGGCTTTTGTACAGGCCGAATAACCAATGTAAGAGATGACCAGACAACAGCTCTGAGGACACCACCGGTCGAGTCAGGCAAGCACGTTGCTGATCTCTTTGGGCAGGAGGAGTCGAAGATCTATGTTGAGGCCGAAGACCAACCCGACCGTCTACTACTCGAGACGAAGATATCGAAAGATGATGGATATCAGAAGCAGCAGGACACACTTATCGTGTGGACCGAGTCCAACGGTACCGACATGGCCTTAAGTTTTCAAGAGGCGGAGGGATGCGCAGCCATATGGGAATTTGTTAGTCAAGTACAACAGCACCTATTGTCACTAGGTGGTCCGGACGATGCGCTCTCAGATGATAATATGGAAGGGTTTGCGAATCCCCTGGTGTTGCCACAGCCAGAGATGGGAAACCTCGAAGACATCGAACATGCAATGCGGAGTGTCGCATCAACACAACAAGGCCGAGATGCGCTGGCCAAATTTGTGATTAACGAAGACTACATCAGAAAATTAATACCATTGGTGGACATGGCAGAGGACCTCGAATCGTTGAAGGACCTTCACCTTCTCTGCAATATCATGAAGATACTCATCCTATTGAACGATAGCCAGATTATTGATCACATAGTTAATGAAAATGTGGTATTTGGGGTGATTGGTGCATTGGAGTGTAAGCTAGCTCTCCTTGCTTCACCTGCCCTCAGGCTCGCCACGATGGTGGAGTGTTCACGAGAAAGAATGCTAATGGTGCGCAGACGATCCCGATTTCCCGAACCATAAAGCGAACCACAGGCGCTACTTGAAGAACAATTCGCGATATAAGGAAGTGCTTTCGATCGCAGATCCATCAATTACAAAGAAAATACACGCTACATGGCGGCTCACTTACCTGAAAGACGTCGTTCTCGCCAGGATTCTCGACGACCCAACGTTTGGCGTATTGAACTCTCTCATCTTCTTCAACCAGGTGGACATCATATCGCATCTGCAATCAAATCCTGGCTACCTAGAAGAGTTGTTCGGCATCATCGACAGCCCTGATGCTGACCTGAAGAAGAAGAAGGATGCAGTTGGCTTCATTCAGTCATGTTGTGCTATAGCGAAGAGCCTACAAGCCCCACCACGGGCGAATTTGTACACCAACTTCATCAATCACGGCCTACTCCGTGTAATTACATTCGCGATACTTAACAAGGATGCTTCGATAAGAGTCGCCGGAACGGATATACTTGTTGCGATGATAGATCACGACCCTGGCATGGTGCGAGCGTATATTTTCAAGTCCATTAATGAGAAGAAGACACCATTGACCGATACACTGATCGAACTTCTATTGGTGGAAGTAGATCTGGGCGTCAAAGCCCAAGCAGCTGACGCGATCAAGGTGCTGCTAGAACCACAACAGCCGCCGCCAGCGCAACCGAATGACGGTATGGCGAGGCAGAATGGAGAGTTTCTGTCGAAGTTGCGCGCAAATTCGGCCCCTAATCCTCAAACAGAGTCTTTTATTCAACATTTCTACGATTTCTCAGCGAACAAGCTGTTCAAGCCACTCAAGGACCTCGAAAATCGCAAGTCCTGTAAGTAGCTTTTGCTCTTAGCATGAAGTGCAACAGCTAATCATGGCCTGCAGTGAGCGACATTACATTCCATGAGGTCCAATTATTCAACCACCTCGTGGAAATCATAATCTATCTCTCACGCACTCACCAATTCCGAAGCAAATTCTACATATTCACAGAAGACCTTGCATCTCGTATAGCGCAGCTGCTCTCCGCGCCACCGAAACACCTCAGGCTTAGTACGCAAATATACTCCCATTCTTTACGTGCGTCTACTGACATATTGCTTCAGCTGCGCTCAAATTCTTCCGACAGTGTGTCGGACTTCAAGATGAATTTTATAACAAACAAATCACTCAAAAGAGATACTTCATCCCCATCCTCAACATTGTGTATGATACCATGCCACGCGACAATCTCCTCAACAGCGCCTGCCTCGAGCTTTTCGAGTTCATCAAGCGCGAAAACCTCAAACCGCTCATCATCCATCTGGTGGAGACGTGCCGTCCAAGGTTACAAGAAATCACCTACGTCGATACTTTCCAGACTCTTATATTACGTTACGATCAAATGCAGGGCTTCAACCCAGGCGCTGACACGACTCTCTTTAGCAATGATGGTACCACCACACCAACCCGCACACCAAACGTGAACGGAAACAGATGGGCCGGCGTCAAAGATATGGACGCAGCAGAAGAAGCCTACTTCAACACCTCCGACGATGAAGACGATCACGAAGCTTCTCCCAAAACAAAAAGGCTACGCAGCAGTCCTCGCGACCACGCCCTGACCAATGGTGTCACATCCTCTCCGATGCTCAAATCCCTAGTCGATTACCCAGACGACGAAGACGACCTGATGGACACCGACCCACCCCACCGGCACGGATCAGCTTCTACCTCTACTCCAGATACGCCTTCAACATCCACAGAAGGCACGCCCAAACTGTCGCCAAGCCCGATGCTCCAGACGCCACCCCCCGAACGATTTTCCGAGAAGAGGAGAAGAGAAGAGGATAACGACGAGGACGAACTGGGAAAACTCACGACGACCAAGCGAAGGAATTCGGGATCTAGCGGATCGAGTTTGGGGAGTAATGCCAGTAATACCCTAAAGCGGAAGAAAGGCTTTTTCACAAAAAAGGACAATGCGGAGGCAATTGGGGACGTCAAGGTGAAAAAGATCGAGATCTCGCTTGGGGCGAAGATGGCGGCTTCGGAACATGGCCGTAAGGGTGATGACGGGGGATGATTCCTATCGTCACAGCCCTCTGTTTCTTGATCGTGGGACGCCAAGAGACGGATTCGCTCACGGTTTTATTTGACGTTCATGCACCCACTGGGAGCTTTTGGTGCTCGATATTCTTTGTATGAATATTATGCCGTTTGGCATGGGGTGGGATGGGCTGATGCTGTGGGGAGGGAGGGAATGGAAGGGGGGTGTACCATAGCATCTCTTCGCTGGGTGTATGTTGTATTGATTGAATGATGAATATATTCTTCTGTCACGTATTGATTTGCATTTTCGGTGGTCGTTCTACTGAAGATTTAAGTTTTACTCGAGACGGATGATCTGATCTTCCCTTTTGGCGTCTAGGGTATGTGATTGAGTTATGTACCAGCTACTGAGAGGAAGGCTGATATGCTCAAATTGCATACGCACAATTACCGGGCGATATGGTATGAACGTACATAGATATCGTTCGAGAGAAATTCATATTATGACCTGCGGACTGTTCTTCCTATTGCCAATGCTGGCTTACATCTGTATGTATATATATCCCATGTTCCGAATCCGCTATGCATTCTAACACTCCATCCCTGAATTCCAATTTCGTACATTCATAATAGCATACAGTCTTTACAATGTAATCTGCCCCTCAACCTGTGCCGGCTCGTCGTCGGCGTCATCACTGGATTTCGGGGTGGGTTGATCCCAGTAGACTAAGATGGATCATGTTAGTATACAAGCGTTTTCCAGGTGTAGGAAAAAGGGAAAGAGGGAAAGACATACCGTGTGCCCGAATGAACCAACTCAACGCGAACGCCACGCCAAAAGTAGCCGCTAGACATACAAACACAGTTTGCTTGAACCCACCCACCGTCCTTGCATAGATGAGGTTGAAGATAATGGGAGCCACAACCCTGGCGCTCGCATGCAAAAGTCCCATCGCTCCCAGGATCTGGCCCGTCTTGTCTGGCGGCGCGTGTTTCGTCAATGCGGCTTGAAGGGTGGGACTGCCCATACCACCAATAGCGGCGACGGCACCGCATAGGATGAAAAGCGGACCGGTGCGCACAACGGCATAGCCGACGTAGCCGAGGAGATCGAAGAAGATGGCTGTGCGAATGATGCCCAGGTCGACGTGGTCGGAGCCAGAATTCTTGGGCTTGGCGCCGGCGACAGCGCGGCCGCGGAAGAGACGGGTGATGATGGGAAGGATGACGATGAGGGTGATTACGCGGCAGGTGTTGACGGTGGAGACGAAAAAGGAGGTGGCGAAGGTGTCCCAGCCGAACATGAATTCGCTGTAGAGAAGGACGACGGTCATGGAGCCCATTGCTACGCCGAACATGGTCGTGTCGACGGCCGCGATGAGGGCCAGGTTCCGGCGTACGGCGGGGTTGGTGCCTGGGCCGGTAGGCCAGAGGACGGTGACTGGGGCGAGGATGTTGTTGGCTTTTATCATTTGGGTGCCCCAGGAGAACCACGTTTGGGCTACGCCTTCGGCAGTTCCGATGTGCTTTCTCTTTTCCCGAGCGGCCATTTGGCGTTCTTTGTTGAGAGATTCGGGGACAATGAGAAAGAGGAAGAGGAAGAATGAGGTGTGGAGTGCAAGCGCCATATAGAAGACTGTCAGGATCTCCCCAGTCTTTCGGACGACGTAGCCTGCTAGAATGGGACCGAGCGCTATGCCACCGAAGAGGGAGCCATGATAGTATCCGAAAACGACATTCCGCTTCTCGGGTATTGTGCAGTCGCTGGCGTAGGCATAACTCAGGGCCATTGCGGCGATGAAGGAGCCACCTAGGCCTTCAAACATAAAGCCTAGAAGCATCCAGTTGACGGAAAGCATATCTTGATATGTTGCAACGCAAATGGTTACAACTTCGCTCATCAGCATCCCCAGAACGCTGAGACTTATCAATTTCGTCCTTCCATACCGATCAGAGAGAGCGCCGAGCTTTGGACTTATGATCGCGGAGAGGACGCCGGATATGACGCCTCCATAAAGAGAAAACTTGGAGGCGAGAGCTTGCACTTCGGGGATGCGACATTGTGGGTTATCGACGCCCTTGAGGACGGGCATGAATTGGAAGCTGGGATCATGCATTGAGCGGTCGGAAAAGTATTCCTGGCATATGAGGGAGAGGATAAGGTTGAGTCGAGGAACGATGACGCCGCCGTAGGCCATAGTGAAAAGGGCGAAGGGTGGGAGGAGCCAGAAGACCTGATGGATCACTTCATTAGCTGAGTCCATGACCTGGGGCAACCCGCTCTTACAGATGGCATGTTCCACCATGGTCTCCCTTCAAAATCCCTCTCACCGTCCCAAGTCGGCGGTTTTCTTCCCTCTCCTTCCTCGTCCTCCACGTCATGCGCTTCTCTTTCTTGATGCTGGCTCTTTCTGAGCAAGGGTGTACGTTCGCCTTCTCCATCATGCTGAGTATCAAAGCCTCCGAATGCCGCTATCAATGCATCATGCCCCTTGTGTGATGAAGGGCGCGAGTTGCCCGAGCGTTGTCGCAACAGATCAAGGGCACTGACATCCTGGTCGGCCTCAAAGGCCTGCTCGTTCTGATTCTCCATATCTGACCTTGGTAGAATGGTAAAATAGCGTTAATGGAGGGATTGGTGTTAGCTGCCTAGCGCACCAGAATAGAGCTTCTCAAGGGTCGAGATGATGTAGTCAACAACGCGCATTGCTATGCCGTCGAGGTCTGCGGAATTCTAGGAATGTAATCATTGTGTATCGAGAGCGTTCCTCATGGATTGGTATATACTAGGGAAGACAGAAGAACATGATGACCGTAGCTTCGGACGACATTCAAGCGGAAGACCGAATCCTAAAGTACCGTACGCGCAAGGAAGCCACTGACTTACCAATCAATGGCCAATCTACAACAGATCGGAAAAGTCATCTCGTCATGCTTCGGACTGATCTCAGATCCGCCTTTTGGACAGGACACGATCTTAAAAACGTCAAAAGACCCTGATCAGAACTCCGGTCCATGATCATGCATGGCAACGTCTCATACTGTGGATACAGGTGACAACAATAGTTTACAATGCAGGGTCACTGTCGTTCTCCCTCCTTACCCGCGCACTTGCCGCTCTATTCTATTCTGAGATAGAGCAATTGTTAGACCTCCATCACCAGTTAGCCAAGCTGCGCCCCTGAATGCATGGCTCAGCCAATATCTGGAGGTCCTTCTGATCCTATGGCCAGCCATGCTCCTACGGCTGACGGGACTCGAACCTACCTCAGCAGTCTGCCTGTTGGATATAGCCCATCATCTCTGTTCCCACTCATCCACGCCTTCCACGGCTAGGAGCAAGACAGAGCGCAGTCCGAATAAGAGAGCTAGCTTTCAAATTCTACATTCAATACTATCAGCGCTGCGGTTGTTTCTCCGAACAGATTTTCACATGCCATGCATTGAAGATCCTGAATTTCCTCCACCGCATGAGCTGGATAACAGGGCAATTGGGCGGGAACAGTTAAGCTACAAATTGAGGCACTACAACATTGCCCGGCAGACGTCAAAATTGTCGGTCTTTCTGTAGGGAGTAGCTCGAAAAATCCTCTATCTTGTGATCATGTTTTCTTTCCAAGTATCGCGGGCGCAGCCGTTGTCTCAGGTGCGATCGCAGGGATGGAACGTTGAAGGGAGACGAGCCGCTTTGCGACAGATGTGAGCTTGATCTCCCTTTCCCGTGCTAGAGATACATCGGAGCAAGGACCTGGTGAGTCATTACGATGGGAGAAGCGCACCATACGGGGAAATCAATGCGGTCAGGGAATGGTCGAGAAGGATGGTCAGGTACTGGATAAGGACCATAAAGGAAAAGGAGAACCTCCATAAGGAAAGTGTGAGGTCTGCTTGGTGGAAAGATAAAGAACAAGAGGTGGTTGTCCATTATATGTTAGGTGTTTTGGGCATGGTTGACCAAGCACGAAGAAGCACGACGACGATCATTAGAGATGTGGACCTAGGGTCGGTGAAAAAGGTCTCTGCCGACTTTGTCGCCTAATTTGGGAAAAAGTCGGCAGAGACTTTTGTCACTGACCCTCGGACCGTGGAATGTGATGGCCTAAAGACGTTGTCAGCTTTCTCCAAAGCAAGTGACTCCCATGACATTGTGAAGGAGGGCTGAGTATATTAAGAATTCTCCTCGGGATTGTTGCTGCGGCTAGCAAGTGAAACTGTGGAATATCGAATCCTGAAATTGAGAGCGTCGCTAGATTGGTTTATTGAGATTTGCGGAACCCTTCAACATTGTGGTACCATAAACAATATCTAATGCCCCTCGGCCAAGAGGCTTTGCGCTAGAGATAAGGTCGCTCCCGCACGCCGATCCAGGTACGATGCTGCCACGGTGCGAGGGTGCCACGCTCTCCGTGGCACTACTTTATACGGTAATACCTTTGAATTCCAGACGCAGCCAAGAAATAGGGGGTCGAAAGCGAAGACGACGATGAAGTATCCGGTCCCCAGCCTTGTTTGAGCGCATGTCCACCCTGGAGACATTGTGGTACCATATCATCAAAACGGTGATACTGATACTCGAATATCACCTTCTCCGTAGACTTGGCAGGAATAGCCCTGAGTACGGCAACATAAAGTACTTTACCTCCGCAGGCTGGTTCGGCTGCTTTACGGCTTACCATCTCCTGATGGGCTGGTAAAGGGGTCAAAGTACACACTCAAAAGATGTGCACAGCCGGCCGCAACATGATGTTGTAGCCCTACTCTTTAGAGATAAGAATACGATGCTATTTGTCGCACTTTAATGTTACAGCCTGACATGAGACACACGCACCACATTCTACCCTTGGCACGCGGTTGACCGACATTGATAAATTTAGCTTTCGACTGACCGAGCCACATAGCACCACTATACCTAGCACCGATCTCATCGAATCGGACGCTTCATGATTATTGTGGAAGATGTCGCGCCTTCTGCCGTAGCATGGCGGCTGAGTGCGCAGTGGTAAAAGGGGTACTTTGTCCGCCATCATGGAACATTATACGTGTGGCTAGAGAAAGCGTAGAAAAGTACACAGAAAGCACTCAATATGACTCTTTGATGCATTACTAGTCGATGACTGAGCGATCAGTTACTCATATCACCAATTTATCACCAAGTGTCCTGACGCTACAAGCATGCTGACTCCGCCAAGCGTGGATCCCTCTTTCACTCCAAATTGGGCATAGCGCATTTTGGCTAAGTATCGTTACAATAATGTTCAGGAACAACCTCACGAGCACTTTCCTCTAAACAGTATCGTCCTGATCCCGTCAGGTTGTCACTTCCTAGGGTCTTCTTCAGGGACTCTTCCTCACCACTTAAGCCGTTTCTCCCCGCTTCACATCGTTTGGAGGAAATTGATCGTACAAACGCCCCAGCAACTCCTGTGCCTTCTTACGACCTATTCGGCTGCATCATACATCACGACACGCATTGGCTTTTCCATGACTATCTTATGCATAGCCCTTCTTTTACGAATCCTGTCTTAGCCCGAACATACGGAATCTACCGCCACAGTCGCGCCCCCATCCTATAAAACCGCTGACGGGCACCAGAAACCTCGGTGACAACTTCATCATTTCATCTCGTCTACGAAAGGACTTCGGCCTCTCTAGCTTCAGCCTGATTCGTGATCCATCTACTTCGGGAGCACTATTTCCCTGAATAAGACCGTCACGTTAGGGAAAGGGGGTCGCTCGTCAGGGCGCCAACCCTTGTGGCAGAAACCAATGGGAAAAGCCTTCAATACAGAACCAAAACCGGCAAGCTGCCGATGACAAGAGGGATGCCAAAGGAGGATGGTTTGGGCGACTTGGCTCAGCATCTAGCATGTGCTCAACATCAATCGCACCTTTCCAACCACCACTCTTCCTCCTTACCTACAACACCTAATCTTAGAGCCCGCACAATATCTTTCGGCGCCCGCTCGCCTTCTCTTGAAAGACAACGGCAGAACGCATCCCCGAAGTCCACGCATTCCGATAACCACAATAGCTTTCGGTCACGGAGCAAAGCCCCTTCTGTCGCAGGATGCAAATACGAGACTGGCATGGCGTTCTCGAGGAGGCGGATACCATATTCTATTGGTGGAGACCAGCTGGAAAGACCGAAGACGATGCCAAAGAAGTACCTCAATCCACAAGAAGAGGAGAAGCTAAGTGGAGACATGAGAGAACTGTATGACCGGATATTACCGTCAGAAGAGAGCAATCGAAGAAGAGCCGAATTTGTCCACAAGTTGGAACGGATATTGAATCAGCAGTGGCGGGATAGCGATATCAGGGTTCATGTCTTTGGGTCATCCGGCAATCTGCTGTGTACCAGCGACTCGGATGGTGAGCCACCGCCAGGTTGAGAGGAGTACCAATCATCCTTGGACTGACCGCTATCAGTTGATATATGTATTACGACCCCATTGAAAGCACTCGAGCAAGTGTGCTTACTTGCCAACGCGCTTGCTGAGCGTACGTTCCAAACGACCTGTGGCGACCTGATCACTGCTGACTGGTGGTTCTAGATGGAATGGAAAGAGTTGTCTGTGTCTCCCACGCCAAAGTCCCAATAGTCAAGTTTTGGGATCCAGCACTGCAGCTTGCGTGCGATATGAACGTCAATAATACGCTTGCTTTGGAGAACACAAGGATGATTAAGACGTATGTTGAGATTGATGAACGAGTAAGACCTCTTGCTATGATCATCAAACAGTGGACAAAAAGACGTATCTTAAACGATGCTGGTGAGCTCAAGTCTCGTCGGTCACTCTGATCCTCGCTAATCAGTCCACACAGCCCTCGGTGGCACTCTCAGCTCATACACATGGATCTGCCTCATCCTCAACTTTATGCAGACACGGAATCCCCCAATCCTACCTTCCCTGCACAAGAAACCTCACCAACGCAAGATTGGGCCTGACGGTCACCCTGCCAGTTTCGACGATGATCTAGAGCGGCTTCGTGGGTACGGACGGGAAAATAGAGAGAGTCTCGGAGAGCTCTTGTTTCACTTCTACCGACGCTACGCATATGATTTAGACTTTGACAAGAACGTTATCTCAGTCCGGGAAGGAAAGTTGATATCCAAAGAAGCGAAGAAATGGCATCTGATGCTAAACAACCGTCTCTGTGTGGAGGAACCTTTTAATACCGAGAGAAATCTTGGGAACACGGCCGACGACACTTCTTTTCGAGGTATACATCTGGAGATACGGCGAGCTTTCGACCTGGTGAAGGACGCCAAGCTTGATGAGTGTCTACAGGAGTACACCTTTCCAGCCTCGGAAGAGAAGAGATATGAGAAACCAGCTCCCAGACCTCCACCTGTACTGGCTCGGAGTCGGAGCCAATCGCAGTCTTCCCGTGGTAATAGAGGAGGGCACGGTAATCGAGGTGGAGGCCGCCATGGTCCAAGCACCCAGCGTAATTCAGGTCGAAGAGCGTCTAGCGCGGCTGCCTTGAGCAAGTTCACTGCCCCACAGATTGGATTTCACAGCCTTCCAGGTCGTGATTATCCTACTCGAGACAGTCACCTTCAGGCACAGTATGAGCAGCTCCAGCTTCATCATGAGCTTTTTAACAAATTTCAGTTTCTCCAGGCGCAGGAACATGAGCTACGGCTGTTGCAAGCTCAGACGGAACTCCATGCTCAGATGCAGACTCAAGGATCATCCAATGGACCATCGTCTCAACATCAGCAGCGAAGCTCAAGCGACCAACATCAGCGGATACCTATGAGTAATCAAATGCCTCTTACAGCACCTCTACACAGCGGTCAATTTATGCATCCATTCCAGTATCCTCAAGTTCCTGGCACCCCGCAACACAGCGTACACACGCAACCATCATCTCCCTCCATGAAGACTGTCCAACCGGATTTGAGACGAAGTTTTCATCGATCATCAGCGGCAGACAATACCTCTGCAAGTCACCGCTCACACTCACAGCCTGCAAGGCCAGTACCACCACCAGGTGTAGTTGGGCAGATTGCACCCCCTATTGCTATGAATAGCCAGGCATTTCTACAGTATCAGCAGCACCTTCGCCAGCAGCAAATCCATGAGGCTATGGAAATAGCCCAAGGTCGACAGAGGTCCATCGAGATGCCGATGCATCAGGATCCCAGACGGATGCCGCTAGACAACAATTACGAGGAAAGCGTACAAAAGGAGTATGTGGGCTACTGGGTCAATGACTCGCCACCACCACGAGTATACAGGGAAGACCAACTCATCCCGCGACTACCCGCATACCAAGACCTTCATTCGCGGGTCAGAGGGGTGCCGCATAACTTCAGTAGACTGAGAAACTCTTCGAGATCTCCGTCTCCCTCCCCAGCTATGCCGTTCCGTGACCGGTCTTTCAGTATTCGATCGGCGTCGTCTGCACCTTCTCAGCCAGCACAGCTACGTTATGAGAGAGGCCATCCTCCATTTCCAGCTCCTCAGATTCCTGGGCCAATTACGGTAAATGGGAGTGATGGATGGACTATGACCGATTACTCGATGGTTCCCCAGGTTTCGTCCCGTACTGCAACGTTAAGTCAAGGAACCTCAGGTTCTGACGAGCGAACGTATGAGACTCCTGCTACAGTCGAGACCGAGATACCTTCTGGACGGGGCTTTGACGATGGCTTCGCTCTTGATGAACCCCAACATTATCTGAAATCGCAGCCCATGCCGGAGGCCCTGCGTGTCGTTTCACACAATCAAAATGCACACCTGAATTCTGGAATGCGCCAAGCGGATCTCCAAATGGGCGAGATGCTGACCTCGCCAAATACCATGCAACGGTCAGAAAGACCAAGCAAACCTGCCGGTGGATTGGGCATCCAGTTTGGAGAACACGAAATCCGGCACACATCTCTCAAAGTTGAGAGTGTGTTATCTCCAAAACCGGCTCGTGCCACGGTGGCAGTCCCAAACACAGTACCAAAGTCTGACCAACAGCCGCTCATACCCCCTCCTGTGCTTTCACCTGTTCGTGAAGTACGTACACCGTCACCAACAGCAAAGCGGAGAGAGGATATACAATTCCATGCTCAGAGTAGTAATGGAGGTAGACCGATGAAGTTGGACCTCCGCATACCAGCATTTGCGGACCTGAAACGTGCTAAAAGGGAGAAGCAGAATGGTACGTTGGACCAGAAGCCGAACGGTGTATCACACTCTCAACTGGGGGAGACCACCAAATGGAGCCAATTGCCTCAACTGTCCACTGTGAGTCATCCTGCCCAGGGCCATAGAGCAAATCAAATACTGGATGAGAGTCCTTTGGGGACTGTACAGCACGCACAAACCAATGGGTGGCAACAGCAATCAGGCAAGAAGGGCAAGAAGGGCAGATCAAGACCTAGTTCAGGTCAATTTCCTGGCGAACAGATGCCTATGAATGAAGCCGAGCGCAAAGGCGGCTGATCCTCTACACCCGAAATAGATCTACACACTACCATTGTGATTCTTTCGATCAGGCTGAGGTAATGACAATTTGAGTGGTACCCATTGCGGCGCATCCGCCTCAAGAGCTCCTCAAAGCTGCAGAGGTAGCACGTTAGCATGGGTCATAGCGCCTATGATCGATTGCGTGCCCGACCATGAGGGTCAGCAGCGCCAAAACCGGAAATGAGCGCTCAACAGCCCGCTTTGTAAAGTATTGCTCCCCTACTTCTGGGAGCGATGGGTTCTCTCTTTTTAGTCTCCCTACATGACGGTTTTCGGGTTCATCAAATAGCAATTACCATTGGGACGAAGCATGCAAGCGTGTCATCGTTGTCGACGAACCGCACATTGGGTCATCGGGTCGTCGGAACGTCTATTCGAGAGTCTGAGGCAATGCTGTTGGGAGTTGGCGCTGGAGGGTCGGAGGCATCAGAAGGGAAGGGAAGGGTGTGCTCAAACAGCGTTTTCAATGGGGATTATCAGCTGGAACTGTATCATGCATGTGGGTGGCGGCCTCAGGATTCTGTTTATAAAGGAGACAAGCAGTTGCAGATGAATATCGTTGGACATCTTGGCCTGTGGGCGAACGGATCGCTCTGTCATGTGACATTTCTACAACAAAGCTATGGTGGTGAGTTCCAACTAATCATCGGCATAGGTGCTGACGCTTAGTGGGCCTATTGGATGTCAGAGGTACGTGAGCAATGATGTTTTGTAACGCCTCGGATACAAAACCTCGATAATTGGTTAGGACAAAAGCTAGCTAGGTACTGATCCGGAAAAGAGAGAAAAGAAGTTGGTGACTGTGAACGCTACCATATATCCCTATTTGGGTCAATCTGCAAAATAGAAGGACACCTTCTGTCTAGCTCGAGCATTCCAGGTCTGTTTCCTTAGTCATTGAGGATCCTGGCCAGAGGCAGACTACCTTACCTTACTTCCAGTCTCCAGATCGGACTAGTTCTAGCTCCAGATTCAGCTAGAGGCTACCCCACGTTTTAACGGAACGCCAAGGCCACTCAAGGTGGGGCAGTTTCGAATATATACTGCCCGTGGCCTGAGCTCTACCATTACTATTACTTCCACCCATTTCCACGTGGCTATAAAACATCACAGTGAGCGACTTCGGGTCTTTGCGCTCACTTCGCTATCCAAAGGCTCTCCCTAGCACCCTCATTGATTCTCGTTACAAAAGTTGCTACCACATCGATCACAAGCCTCGGAAGATGGAAGCTCAGAACGGGAAATCCTCAGCAAATGAGCATGTCGCACCACCTAGCTACGAAGGCAAAGGCTTGCCATCAAGCAACTCTTCGCCCGTAGATGACCAGCCGGACCCAACAAGCCTGGCGACAGCAGACGCGATTGAAGAGGGCAAGGCAGGCTGGTTTACATATCTGAAGACAAGGAATTTCTGGATCGTTCTCCTACTTGGGCTAGTACCCCTCCAGACTCCCTAATTGCCTTCATACTGACTGGACTGCTTCAGACAAGTGCTGGCACTTTGCATCACGGGCACCAATACCTTCTCTTCGCTGCTCGTAACCCAACCGTTTTCCATTCCTGCTTTCCAGACGTTCTGGAATTATGTCCTTCTCAACCTAATCTATACTTCCTACACATTGTATCGATATGGCTGGAAGAAATATGTGCACCTCATTTCGCATGATGCATGGAAGTACATAATACTGGCGTTCCTCGACGTGGAGGGCAATTACTTCACTGTCCTTGCCTATCGCTACACGTAAGTTACGACTGGATCTCAACTCAAGACACCGAGCTTACAAGAAGAAGAACTATCCTCTCAGCCCAGTTGATCAACTTCTGGGCTATCATCATGGTCGTCTTGATTTCATTCATCTTCCTGCATGTCCGCTATCGTCCCACACAAGTAATTGGCATTTTGATATGCATCGGCGGCGTTGGCATTCTATTTGGTAGCGACCACATCACACAGGGGTCCGGCTTCGGTGGTGTCACAGGCAGCAATCAACTGAAGGGAGACCTGTTTGCATTGGTTGGCGCAACATTTTACGGCATGAGCAATGTTGCCGAGGAGTTCTTGGTTTCGAAAAGGCCGCTTTATGAGGTCGTTGGGCAATTGGGCTTCTGGGGCATGTTTATTGATGGTGCCATGACGGGTATTTTTGACCGCCCACAATACAAGTCTTCTGTCTGGAACGATGGCAAAGTGGGCGGCTATTTGACTGGGTACACGCTTTGTCTTCTCATCTTCTACAGCGGTGCGCCTATCATGTTTCGTCTTGCGTCCGCCGCGTTCTTCAATATCTCTCTGCTCACGGGCAACTTCTGGGGAACGGTTATCGGGGTGAAGGTCTTCCATCTGCACATCCATTGGATGTATCCGATTGCGTTCGTGTGCATTGTTGGGGGACTGATCATCTATTTCGTTGACAAGAATGTGCTTGGAGAAGCGAGGAAGCCGTGGTTGGGAAAGAACCAGGAACGTGGCGTCAGTGGTGTAGGGACGGCGAGGAGGAGGGTTGAGCTGGGTAGTGAGCTGCCGGTGTGAGTGCGCAAATGAGTCTGCGTGATCCGTGGGTGTAGATGTTCCGCGGCTGGTGGGATAGCATCGCAACAGTGATATCACGATGGTAGACGGTAGAGTATTAAGCAACATTCGCAGGATACAGGACACCGACTGTAAGATTATACATATCCTATCTCTTTCGAAACCATGTTGTACCTCTGGAAAAGCAAATGCTTGATGCCCCTTTCCCCACACATATCTCACCTGCTTTCCACATGACTAGCTTCACCTCTAGACCCGTGTAGGTAGGCTTGGCTACTCAGGCGTCCAGCCAGCCTTATCCATCAGCAACAGCGAGTGAGCCAACCAATCAATCAACCACAATCTGGTGCTTCCAAGCAAAGGACCAAAACGCCGAAAGCACAGCCACAGGACCAATATCAATACTACATGTAGCATCTTACAGGCACGGACAAGAAGTAACCAATCACCTGGTAGAATACTGAAAATCAACCTCGCCACGAAATACGCACTCAGCCTCCCCTGCTGCGAAGTCTCCGCTCGGTGATCTCAGGCTGTATCTAGGGTGGATATTTATCATGTATATCGTAGACCGGAAGTGCATGGATACTTGATAAATGTATAGCATTGATGATGGGAAAGCATGGGTTATTGAGCTATGAGGGGGTGGTATGTGATGGGGACGCTAATCTCATTTATTGGCGAGATTGAGTAAAATAGAGGGATCGAGGGAGAATAGGATAGTATTTCAACTGGTATAGGGTAGGCATGCTGATAAGGCGAATATATATTCAAGCACGATATTGGAAAGGAATGCAAAATCTGCCCGTCATTCGACATTCCTTGCCTGGTTTCCTAGAAGAGTCTGCTTCCGATTCGCACGAGGCGAAATAAGGCCCCCCATTCTCTCCTGGTCGATTGTATCACGTGACCAAACGAGGCTACCAGGCAAAACGATATAAAACGTCTCGAGCTGCACCGTCTGAACGTCGTCTCATTCTTTGTCCTATCATCATCAGCTCACATTGTCCCATCATCCTAGTACGCTACCATCTTGTCTACGAATGTGCAAGATGTCAACTGTAGTACCACCCATGTCACCGCACGTGCGCTTTCCTCCCGAAATGTGGAGGATCACTCTCCAGAATATGCGCGAACGGAAGAGCCAGGACGAGCTCGCTTACATGTGGACTACCATCAGGCACGTTTGTCGGCAGTTCAAAGATGAAGTCGAGGAGATCTTTCGCACCGAGCATCTGCCAAAGACCTGGCTACATTTCAGTACTCGTGAGTGATTTTTCCACATTTGCAAAACTATGTTCTTCGATTAGCTATCGATTGTGCAAACGAAACCATAGTCATAATTGGGCTCTAAATGTCATAGGAAAAGCACCTCGATTCTGGTGCTTCCGTTGGGGCCGTTCGGCTTACTTCATTCCATATGTTGTATCTGGCTGACGACACCGCTATTGTAATCAATCTAGGATTTGGCCTATCAAAACGAGATAGGGCACTTGGAGAGCCAGACTTCAAGTTTGATCTCAACTTTAGCTTCAAATACTTGAAGCCAGAGCATCCAGAGAGAGCAGCGTTCTCTTTTTACCCCTCACCGCAGATGCGGCCGCCTCCTTACTGCGCAACTCGGATTCTAAGGAATCTGCGCAACGAAGCAATACTAGGTGCTGCGGGTTTAGCGAAACAGACACGACCTGCAAGTCGGCCCCGAACAATCGAATCTAGCACTGGGCTCTTCATCATCCAGGTTAGGGGTGGTTTGAATGACTCTGCCGTGACCAAATTACACATCGACGTGAAGAATGGCGAGGTGTCGTTTGAATGGAAGGAACTGTTCAGACATTTCTTTAGGGAAAAGAGCTTCATAGCGGCGGTTCCTGAAATCCGGCCGGTACCTTTTCCGTTTCTGTTTCCTTATCACAGAACTGACTCAACCCAGATCAGCAATTCAACAGCAGACGAAAAGAGTTTAGGCTCTGTTGAGAAACGGGCTACTGTGGAGAACCGTCTAACTATGATCTTTCCTTGGGCTTACAATGGGATCGCTCAACTTAAGCCTAGCCTACAAGCATTGGCAAAGAGCGACAAAGACCGATGGTGCCAATTCAGACGTGAAGATAACGAGTTTGGGCAACGGCTTCAGGAATTGCGTAATCCTGTACAGACCTGGACAGACATCGGCGCTGGCAATCCAAGAGACGCAAAGCTGTCGCTCCAGAGCTGCCGGTCCCGACGAAAGGCAGATCAAGAGATAGACATTGATGATGAAGGAGCAGTAAATCAGGCAAGGATTGATTGGGAAGTGGAAGGCAAGCAAGTAGCAGATGTTGTTCGAAGCGAAACATGGAACAAAACGATTATGGTATGCTCAAATCGCAGAGATTCTCCTGTCGGTAGACTGACGATACAGGATTGTGACTGCTGCCGTGAGATGGATATCACGTGCGACTCCAGAAGTCCAAATCCATGCAATTCTTGCATTTCCCACAGTACCGAGTGCGAGTGGTCGCTAGCCGTTTTCAACGGCTGGAACAATTCGGTACCTCCTGCCATGTGGGGCAGTAATACAGTGGGCAATCATGCGTTGCAGGACTACCAAATGCAATTGATGCTGCTTGAGCAACAGAAAAAGAAGCGGCTGCTTCTCGCGCAGTCTTCGGAAGCTGCCCACAGGGCTGCGCAAATATCAACTTCAGCTGATAATGCTTGAGCGTCAGAAGAAGAAACACACGTCGCCAGCTCGACGACAACGCTTACGATGGTTCTGTCGAAATTAGCAGGCATATGATGAGGAGTAAACGGACTAGCGTTGACAGAGGTTGTGTACCGCTTTGCAGGCCGATACAATTGTATGTGATGATGGTGAATATTTCGGGCTTTAACGATCAACGTATTCCGACTTTGCGACATAAACTCTCTTTCTCTTTTGTTGTTATACGAATAATTTAACAGAGTGGACTTGCGCTCTTTCCTTCGCCCATTTCAACCAGCTAACACAAGACTTGAGCCTGATCGGATGTTCCAGCTGCGACTCGATGCCATTTTTCAGCAACAACAGTTTCAGACCGTCGCTCCCAGAACGCAATTCTGGGAGAACTTTTCGAATGCATCCGGATTGTGGGATACACTGGCTTCCTATCGCGCAGGTTGGCAGCATCGGCATTCATGAATGTTCGCAACAATGCGTTGTTGGTTCTACGCGTGGATTGAGCTCTCACACCTCCTATGAAGAATCACTGATCTGGCAAGAACGATGAGCGCTGCAGGAGGAGTCGAAAAATCCGATGAAAAATTTATCTATAATATCCGAAAGCCTCAGATCAGATTGAGAGACAGTATCAATGAGTACACCAAGCACCCACGCGGACGAAGCTCGAGAGATTTCTATCCAAGTCGCAACATAGTGGTGCCTTGCGCAATCAAACCATCATTCCCGGAGTCGGTCCACCTAAGCCAGCTATTCTCTGCTTTGCATCTACTAGTGGAGAGACTTGCTCAGATTCAGGTGGTCGGCTATGGTGAATCATCCCTGATAACAAGATACGTGTCAAGATATGACACAGAGGATGACGAGCTCAGACGACGGTAAGGTTCAAGCCTAAGATCAACTATAATCACAGGTACCTGTACCAGATTGATTATAAGAAAGAGCTATCCTGGAATTCTTCGATACCCCGAACTACCGTAGGTACCAACCTTCTCAAAGTACCCCATCGCAATAGTACGGACCGATGATCCACCCACAGCCTGTTCTTTCCCCCTTACACATCGCACAGCTTCCCTTGGACCCAAACGCCCATGTCAATTAGCAACTACCCGCCTATCATTACGAAGCTCACCAATCTAATCTCCCACCCCTTATCTATCCTAACACGTCGAAAGCCCCACCGCCAGAACAATAATTCACAATATCCACGCCATCCACACCAAACCATCAAGCCACGCCAGGGATTCCCATCATCCCTTATCTATCCTCCAGCCCCATCATCAACCGTTTGTGTATCCGCTCTCTTTCCCAACGGTTATTTCCAGGGACCCCCTTTTTCACAATATGTACGAGCCAAGCCAAGCCAAGCCCTTCTCTCAAAGTCCACATTGAGAGGCTGGGCCTTAGTGCTCTAGGGTTTGGGGAAGGCGCGATGAGGATACCATCGTCTGCTATACTGTTATTGTTGTGTCCATTGATCATCTGCATTTTCGAGCACCAAGCAATCAAGCATGCATGCAGTCTCCCCAATCCCTATTCCAATCGCAATACCTACCAATACCAAGTATCAAATCACATCCTCATTCTTCAATCCTCTCGAGCATCAAAGTCCATATCTACCAAGCCTTCATCTAGCACCATAATCATACATCCACCAACTCCACTTGCACCCATCGATCCCATCCAATAACCATAGCCATAGCCGTATATCGCCATAGCTCCTACCTAACCAGTCAGTTGCCAAAACCCCCCTATCTACCTACCATCCGCTCCCCCATTCCATTCATCGCAAATCCCAAACTTCCCCTTTCCGATAGAATAGCCATAGCCATAGCTCCCACCTTACCCGTTGCAAAAAGCGCCCCATCTACCGTCATCTCCACTTCTCATCGAATGTTTACAATCCACAACCACAACCTTGGCACATCCAGCCTATCGCGCGTCCATCAAAAAAACAAAAACAAGAACAAAAATAAATACTATTCTTTCTTTCTTTCCCCGTCAGCGCTTTCAGCCTCAGTACCCAGCATTTAGTACCCAGCACTCCACAATAACAATAACAATAAATCATCACTATCAAATTGCCGTATCTATCGCAAATGGCGTTCCCCCCATCTCCACTCCAGTCCATTCTTTACTCCCGACATCCAGAGTTGAAAGGAAGAAGTAAAATAATTATTCGCACCGTTGCTCCACTGTTAGGAACGCCTATAACGCCCCCCTTTTTCCTGTTTGGCACTCGGATGGAAGGGGGAGGAGTACTTATAGAGGACTTGCTCCCGACTTTGTTTCTTTCTTTCATTCCCTTGCACATCCTATCCCATCCCATCCACATCCCATTCCATCCTTCCCTTCCATCCTCCTTCCCTCGTACCCTCCATCCTACACCTCATCCCATCCCAGCCAACACTCAGGTCCTCCCTTCCCTCCCTTCCCTCCCCCCAATCCGACAACTGGTCACACTCCTCGCTCATCCATGCTTACCTCACTGTCACACTCCTCGCCCATCACCCCCTGGCATGCTCACCCCCCAGGTTTTCCCTTCCCTTCCCCATCCGACAACTGGCCACACTCCTCGCTCATCCATGCTTACCTCACTGTCACACTCCTCGCTCATCACCCCCTGGCATGCTCACCCCCCAGGTTCTCCTCTTGCGTGCTTATGTTGCTTGTGATCTATTGACATTGTTTCCAGATACTGATTCCCAATGTGCTGCGCTGCTTTCTCCCCTCATTTACTGACATTTTTTCCAGATGTTGATTCCCAATGTGCTGCGCTGTTTTCTTCCCTCATTTACTGACATGTTTTCCAGATGTTGATTCCCAATGTGCTGCGCTGCTTTCTCCCCTCATTTACTGACATTTTTTCCAGATGTTGATTCCCAATGTGCTGCGCTGCTTTCTCCCCTCATTTACTGACATTTGTTCCAGATGTTGATTCCCAATGTGCTGCGTTGCATCTTTCTCCTCATTACTGACATTTTCTCCAGATGTTGATTCCCAATGTGCTGCGCTGCTTTCTTCCCTCATTTACTGACACAATTCCAGATGTTGATTCCCAATGTGCTGCGTTGCATTTTCTTCCTCATTTACTCACATCGCTTTTGGTGACTGCTAACATATGGTGTAGGTACCCCAACATGAGCTTGGCCTTGACGTGGCGTTGGGGCTTCATCCTGCAAAGGAGACCAACAAGCTCGGGTAAGTTTGGTAAATGCCTTTCTGCTTTGCACTTCCCCCTCCCTTTGCGTTTCATAAATAATCATCCACTGGACTTTCGTATATATTTTTCAGTGCTTCTTCCTTTGAAATAGCTGTACTTTCTCGATCTCTTTTGGATTTTGCTGCTTGTGCATATTATCTTGATGGCTAGGTTCTCAACCATCGTCGCCTCCTCTCAAGGAAGAAGGATCTCGGCCTTCCTTTTTGCTGGCAAGGCACACGGCTGTGGTGATAGGGTGGTATCGAGAGTTAAGATACTGGGGGACGGGTGTATTCTAGAGGATGACAAAGCTAGATAGACGAGTAAATGAATGAATGGACGATGTTACAGTTGGAAATGACCACCAAGTAAGATTTTCGTGATGCTGAGTAAATGTGTACGTGAATGTATCGAAAAGACGCCGATACTTTTCATCGTTCAGCTTACGTTAGTGCTTAATTGTTCTAAGAACGGAGGAGGAGTTGCTGAAGTCTTCGGTACGATATGATGAGTTGTTGATCTATTGCCTCGTTGGCCTCTTAGCTTTCCGTATCCAAACAACACAACCGACTTTCCTCCCCTCGAACTTTCCCATTTCGATATCCTGTCCTGAAAGGCAGAGACTACTTCTTCTCATGATTCAAGTCTTTGCTCATTTCCATTATTGGCATAACGCGATCTGATGAAATGCTGATATGTAGGCTCTTTACCTATCTCGACTCTCACCTGTGAGATAGTGGTCTATCTGCTCTTCTATTTCCCACCGGCTTTTCTTTTGACGAGGTAAGTCTTGTCGTACCATGAGTGATGAACTTGAGGTACATTTCTGTGATACTGGTCACAGCATCTTTTAGATACGGTCGCTAGGACCGGGAAGTATTATATTTGGTTATGATCTAGGTCCTTGCTTCCTCGATTTCTCGTTCTCTTGTGCCACGGCGCAGACGGCTCTTTGCTTTTCGCCTTCTTCGCCTTCTTCTTCTTCTTCTTCTTATGTATTATTGAAGAAGATCAATTTTTCTCATATAGCTTTTGCTCTCTAGACATAATTTTCTTGATTGGGAGGACTGCAGAATGCGTCTGTCCTCTTCTTGTCCAGGACAATTTCATCCCTATCGGATTGATGCATCGGTCTCGAATCGAACTGTGCGAAAAACATTGGACGCTTCAAGTCACGACAATTTGTTGGTCTAGAATTAGGATTCTCTGTTCGCGAGCTTGCATATTTGTTTTCAGGGAAGACTTGATAGCATGATACATAGTAGATGAGTAGAAGCAACAAGCGAGAGGGATCGATTGAATGTAGCTTCTTGTATTATGTCATAAAGACTACTCAATGTATCTTAGCTAATGTGCTCGTCTATTTCTATATTTTATGTGTAGTCGTTGTAATTGCCGTTGTCGTTGATATGCTGATGCAGTTTTCGCTCGCTCCATGGCTAAACATTATGCACTATGTTCTCATTCTCGCAAGAGACCAGGTAAGTATCTCCCAAAGCCGTCCACCCAATGCTTTTCATTATATTAGACAAGGCAGTCGCAATCCCTTATGTTACCTGTCATATCCGGTTGATGACAATTACACCCGCTGCTAACTCCTAATCAAGGCTTCGTAAGCTGTTCCTTTCTGAACCACCTGAAGAAGCCCACGCAAATAACAAGTTGAAGAATAATCGTAATCCAGAACCATGGATGTCGTAGCCCATCGAGACTCATCGCCAGGTTCGGAAATACTGTCCCTGGCCCGTTGCCATCAGGTGCTGTAAGTCTCGCCACAATCGTAGCGATCGATCCAAGCACCTGCGCACAGACGAGTGCGAAGACGACGTGGAATCGCGTCAACGTCTGCAGTAGAATCATGCCGAAGCCAACGCCTTGTATGGCATCAAGGGTACCGAGCCACAACCACAGCGACCTTCCGACGAGAGCCCCAGCAAGAGGTGATCCAGCCCACGGCACCCAGGAGCCCATGCCTGAAGTCCCCCAAAGCATCTGGCACCATCGCGGGGCGCCCAGCGCCACGGCGAACATGGGCAGGATCCAGCTATGGCGTTTGGAAAGCCTAGAAAACATCCACAGCAAAGCCGCCCATAGGATGACGAAGAACAATAGTACGAGCATCCAGATCATCCACGCGGGCGCGTGAGCGGAAGAGAAGAGGTACCGCCAATTGCGGCCATACGGGGCAGAGAGGAAATAGTTTTGAATGATGACCGTGACGAAGAACCACAGGACGATCTTGCGACGGGTTACGGAGGTATAGAATGACGGAATCTGGCCCGGCGTTTGGCGGTAGTAGTCTGGTAGTCCAAGATAGAGCACTGCGCCGGTTGCCCAGAGGAGGAACGCGATAGGCGTGGTGATTCCGGTCAGCGTGGGGCCGTAGATTGTGGTCTTCTGCACCACGATGCCACGGAGAGTTTCTTGAGTTAGTGACGAGCCCCAGAACCAAAGAACTACAACGTAGATTTGTTGGGAGCCTTGGATGACGCAGGCACGGAAGGACCAGGTCGCGACAGGGACGGAGCCTTCGCTGCCGAAATTCAGGGAGAAGAAGAAGGCGCCGCTGGAGGAGGCGACGGCGTAAAGGGCTGTAGCGAAATTCTGGATCCAGCCTCTGCTGGAGACTGAGGTACCGTAGGGTGCTAGACCTAGGAGGAAGAAGGCCATGCCGTAGAATGCGAAGGGGATTGCGAGAACGAAGACGGATTTACAAGTGCGAAAGATGACCCACCAGACGATCGAGCCGACAAGGTAGATACTGGCGAGGATGTAGAGCTTTGTCGCCGCCTCACCAACCTGAGCTGTCAGTAGGGTGATCTGATAAGAATTGGCGGCAATGATCTGGCCGAAGGCTAGAAGGAAAGAATAGAGCGGCCATTGGCCAATCCTTGTCATAAGGACCTTTTCTATTCCCGTGGGAGGCTCGTAGTCTTCGGCGAGAAGGTACTGATCAGCTCGAAGGTCCGAGTCCACGAAATGATCAGTGCTGTCGATGGATGCATCATCCGCAGCCATTGGGAGTCTGAAGACGGACGATGCTGGTGTCGAGGCGGCAGACTTGCCCATCTTGACACTTCGAAATCGACTGAACCAATCTTTCTCGCTCATGGTTAGATACTCTTCGATGCATAGCGGACCCTCCGAAGATTTGCCGTTGAGCTTGTCGAGCTTCTTGTCGAACGCATTGTAGTACAATCCAGTAGGGTCATTGAAGAAAGGTTCAACTGATTGTAATTTGTAGTCCTTCTTTCCTTGGACCACGGCACCCATACTGAGGTGAGCCGCTGCAGGTGCTGGGACGGGACTGTTTGACCTTGTGACGCTAGTGGAGTCCGATCCGAGCATTCTATCCTCTAGACCTGGTGTACCCGGCCTTGAGGAATTCTCAGATGCTGACGAGCTGGTACGACGAGCAAAATGAGATCGTGTGGGCACGCCAGCGCTCGCGTTTCCCAGAGATAGGCGGAGCGCGGCCAATTTGCTCATTTTCTTTTGGTTCTCCCTTTGCTCAGGATTGAGCATGTACTCGTCGATGATGGCTTCATTTCCGTTATCTTCCCGGTCCGTACGCTCATTTGTACTTTCATCACCACTGAGGCTGCCGTCTAGTACATCACCTCCATGAACTACATCATCTTGGAACATGAATCCTCGAATATCTCCTTGACTAGCATTGTTCCCATCCAGTCGCTCACCGTCGCTACTTTCGGTAAAGCGAGACACATGTCTTCCGGCCACTTGCGCTGGTAAGGACGGTACAATGGGCGTGTCCTGCACGGTCATGCTGAGGCCGCTGGACTGTCGGGCCTTGCTCCTACTCTTCCGTTTGAAAAAGTTCGAAGGGCTCGAAGATCGACTACCGGGAGCGGTGACCGTTCCGGTTGGGGAGGCTGCTCTGGAACCTGGGCGTGATTTCGTGAGTCTCTTGCGTTGTCGTGATTCGCGCTTTGGACCGTGCCCAGGTCCAGTCCTAAGTCCCAGTGAGAGAGGTCCTCTTCGACGGCCCTCTTCTCCTGAAGGACTAGGTGCACGTGTAGACTGTTCACTTGGAGGTGCACTTGGCGGCGCAGTGGCAGTTGGTGTGGCCCCTTGTCCAGTCCAGAAGCGGGCAGGGGACGAGATACCGGAATGCATTGCCGAGAACCTTGACGTCGTCTTAGTTCTTGTCTTGAAAGCTTGCTTTTGGCTTATAGCGATAGCCGTATCTTGCATCACACTGAGATCTTCTTTCCATTGGGCAACGGGGAATCGCTGTTTGGCGGCTCGTGCTCTCATTTTTGCCCGTACACTAGTATTGGAGGCTATCGCGGCGTGGATTGCCATCTTGAATTGGCTGATCAGATGTTTGCTGGTCGTCGATTCAATAGTGAACCACCACCCCGGCATATTACCCAGACCGCCCACCCTAGCACCAACGCCAAGTGCCCCTTTCCGGCCAAATTCAACGGCAACTAACCCAAAAGGCTCATCACGCGAGGGTATTAAAGCGAACTCGGCACCACTGAATATGTAAGGGGGAAGAGCAGTGAATTCGGGCTTTGAGTATACTCGATCCGGGTAGAGTTGCATAAGTCTACCCAGCTTCAGGGCGGCAAATCTTCCGTACAAATCAATGACAGGTCCAATACAGATAAGTTGTGCTTTCGAGTGCTCCTCGAGAATTGCTGGAAACACATCAGCGATGAGATCCACCCCTTTTTGGTGGCTCCAACGACCGACGAAAACGAAGAGCTCTGCTTCAGGATCTGTCTTGAGTCCTGCCCATTCCTGAGCCTGGCGTTTGAGATCACCGCGACCAGCCTCGAAAGTCTCATCCACATTGATGTCCTTCAGGTTCAGGGGTTGCTTATCCCAGCCCTCGGTATCGGTCGGATCCGGATTTGGCAAACCCGCGACTTTGTGAAGGCCCCACAGGATCGGGTACCTGGCGAAAGATCGTTTGCCATATTTGGCAGACACACCTGCCGCGCCATATCCTTTCTGCCAAACACGTAGGTAGCTGGCGCCGGCATGAAGAAGATTGAAGACCTCGCCAAATTGAACATAGTCGCTGACTACTTCCGGCTTCAGGTTGTAAACTCGACACACTTCGTCAAACTCCGCAGGAGTCCGCATTGGCCACAAGCCTTGGAACTCGGCGTTATGAAGCGACAGACAGCAGGGTATAACGCGCGGAAGCAGATGCAACGGAGCGACAGCTCCGTGATAGTCGTTGATATGGTAGAGGTCGATAGGAAAACGTCTGATAATTTCCGCAATAGAGGAATTCCAGGCGGAGTAGTAAACAGCGCTATCTATATCGTCCATACGTTCGGGATAAGGATTCTCCTTGGTCTGCTGACGAAAGACTGGCGCATCGAGCAAGACATATGTGATGTTTCTAAGGTGGTGGTATTGGACTTGGATGGTATATTCTTGATCTAGGATTGTCACCGTGATCGGTTTGGCTCGTTGATCCGTAGGATATTCTATGCCACCCACGCAGGGGACCACCCAGATCAGATCCTGATGCTCAAGATGCTTAGACATCGTTTGCGCCATGACACCCAATCCACCAATCTTGATTTTGATCTCCCAATCATCGATGTCGTATTCCATCGTGGCAATCAGGATGGTCTTGCGATTGGCGTTGACCATGACATTAGATTGACTCGGGTCAACCTTCTCACGCTTGTTGTGCGGTAGCCAAGGAACGAGGGCGAACCTCTCCTTCATCGCGACGGGTAAAATGCTATGCTTCTCGGATCTGCCAATCTTGTTGAATTTGACATCATAAAAGAGACACAGGTACAGCCAAGCACCGATTGATGCGGTGATTATGGGGATCACAATGAGAAGAGCGTAAACAGCTGCCTGTCTCCACTGAGAGCCGATCGGAGTCAGGGAGAAGCGCATATCGCCGTCGTTGACAGCGATATGGTATGCGACATAGGGCGCAGGCGGATAAGCTGTGACATTGACGACGTTCTTGAGCAAAGAAACCGGAGAAAGAAGGTCCAGTACGCCGTCCAAATCAACGTCTCCATAAGCACGCGTAAGATCGGGTTGGCCGCTCGGATTGGAGCCCCATACATTGACCTGGAATTCTGATGGCCACTCGGTCATGAAGTCGTACTGCCATATGCCTGTGTCGTTCTGCTTCATGATATCTGCGAGTCCGGAGTCGTAGCCGTACTGGTTGAAACTGCCATGGAGGAAGATGTGAGGGTACCTTCGGGGTATGTGGTTCGAGCCAACGAGGTCACCTTGCTGTTGATGATTACTGCTACCCGTTTTTCGGCTCCAGTACTCAACCTGGACGTGTTTCCCGGTCCACCCTTGCGCTTGAGTGCCAGACCAAGGCTGACTCTGGAGAGTGGTATTGCCACCCTTGTAAGGTAGCCAATCACTCCAATTCGAACCCCAATTGGTCGAGTAGCGAAATGAATCCGCGCCAGCAGCCTTATGAGCTATGTACAAAGATTTGTTGGCGTTCTCATAGAGGAGAGAGCTGGAATAGTTCGCTATGCGCGGGAATATCATAGGGTTATCGTGCTGGCCAACGCGAATGAGGAAATGATTGACCGCATTGGTGGAACTGTTGCCTATCAGTGTTGAGATATTTGCAACATTAACAGAGTGTACCCCGTCCGGAACGTTGCTTATAGTGCCAGTAATTTTCCAGAGTGCGGGAATTTGGCCCGTGATGGGACCAGTGTATCGCGACACTCTGGCTGTAGTGTCGTTGACGGTTGTGCAAGAATAATCATGGATGGATGGTACCCTACCATCTTCGGTCGTGGAAGTTACGGTGATTGCCTTTTGAACTTCGTGGCAATTCATCTCGTCCGAAAAGAAGAGTTCAATTGTGACATTCGGATGATCAAAGGCGCTGGAATTCGAGAGTATTCGAGCATCGTGTCCAGGGTTGAATTTGGTAATGACGGGAGATGGTCGAAGCCAGTTATTGATGGGAACGTATGCTTTGAAACCAAATGGGGGCAAGGTCATGAGACTGAGGCATCCATCAACCTCGGTTTTGTTATCCATTTTGAGTGACTGCGGCGTTGATCCTAATTTGACAGTGTCGTAAGGGTAGAAAAGATTTTTGACAGTAGTGCCTTTGTTGAATGGAGCGATCAATCCGGTGACGTTGTTGGTGCAATCAAAAACGTACGTGACTTCTTTGGCGTCATTGTGGAAGACGAGCCATACGTCTTGAACCTTACTGCCTTTGGTAGTAAAGTCTTGGACATTTGGCCAGCCAGAACGCCGGACAGACCACAGGCCGGTCTCTGTTGGGGTTCCAAGGGACCCAGGCAGGTATATCGGGCGAGTCTGTTTGGCAATGGTCTCAACGTAGAATCCATCGTTGAGGACTGGATATCGCTGTCGCATCTCATACATTGTTGTCATAATGTTTCTAATAGGGTGTGATGGATCTCGGTGATCAAGACTATTCCAATCGTCTTTGCATCCCTCACGGCAGCTCTCTGCAGGCCAAGTGGAAAATTTCGCGTTTCCCACAGTGTAGCATCCATGGTCTTGCCATGCGGTAGCAGAAGTCATGCTCTGGCGACCGAAGACATAATTGCTGGCAGTATTATCCAGAACATAGTACGCCTGCTCTTCTCCCCATTCAAGCATAGGAATACCGGGTAGGAGCATGGTGGTGACGTAATTGGCTAAGATCTGTTTTTGAGTGCCATCGATGATCGTAGGCCACCTGAATACGTCCTGATTCTGGGCTCCATACATATGTCGAGGATCAAAGACACCGGTATTGGCGTTAATCAGATCGTTTGTATTGATGAAGTCGTTCCACGCGACAATGAAATCGGTCGGAGTTTCGCCTTTAGCCCCTAAGTCACCGTCCATTCCAAGGAACCTTGTCAGGGCCCGGTACGTCGAGTAGTGGAAGCAAGCAGAGTCGAATGCATTCTTGCCCTTCGCACGGATGAACAACTTGTTGTCCGCGGTATCAGTAGTCAATTGTACAGCTTTGGTGGTATCATTGATGGCCTGCCCCGGGATCGTCAACGTCAATGAACTCATCTACTGGGGGATTCAGTGCAATCGCTTACCATAGACGGCTCTTTGCCCCGGCCCAGGTAAACGGCTCCGAATGCATTACCTGAAACAATCTCGCCTGGGATGAAGAAGTTCTTCTTCCCAAACCTGGCGGCACAATGGCGGAGATAATCTGCGAATTCTCCTTGGGCATCGACGGTAATCTGCTGACCTTTGTCCATTCGGAAGCCATCGATATCGAGCGAGGCGATCTGAATGCATGAAAGGTGTTGAATTTTTTCGCGAACGGAAGGTTTCCACTCGCGCAGGCGATCTTGGACAGATGCAAACTTTGATATCTGACGTCTAACAAAACACATCGCATCAGTAGAGTACAGAAGTATTGCTGTTCGGTTGAACTTACTGCCACTGCAGAAGGTCAGCATTATTGCGCCTCAGGTTTCACATCCCACATCCAGGACTTACTTCAGGATAAATATCAAAGGCAGCAATATCGCCATATTGATCGAATTCGCTGTCACGACAGCCTTTGAGGTACTCACTTCCGTTGGCGAAAACTTGTTCTCCATCTGAAGATCATCAGCTTTCATGGTTAGTATCAGTGGGGGCAAGTTTCACATACAATCGTCCCAAAATCTAGGGTATTCGACGTCACAGACCTCAAGTTCGGTGTTGTTGAATTGGAAGTCATGATACCTGCGGCTTGTCTTCCATACATCGTTGTACTCGCTGTAACTGAGGGGTGTCGAAACGTTCAAGAACCCCTCAAACCCAATCAGATCTCCCATGGTCGCCATAGTGTTGTCAAATACGACATACATGCCTCGGGCATGCATCTCATCGATACACTCCCGCCAAATTTTGATGGTGGCAAAGTGAGGATCCAGAAGGGTCAAGTCTAGAGGACTGAAGCCATCAGAGCCCCAAGGAAAGTTGATCATAGGGCTACCTGCGAGGTAAATTCCCTTGATACCCATGCCAGCCAGGTAATCTAGAGTATCTTGAAGTCCTTTGACATCGCCGCCGTGCCTCAGCTGTGTCCCCGTGAGGTCATGTTCCCATGCCGTGCCGTTGGCGTTGTCGTTTGTAGGATCTCCGTTGACGAAGCGGTCCAGCATCAAGGTGTAGAAGGGAAAGCGCCAATTGTCTGGTGATGGCATGTACGCTATTTGCCGTCAGCATATCCTCGCCGTCAGAAGGAACGTACGTACTGTGGTTCGGCCATTGGCCCCAGTAATGCAGAGGGTCGGTGGCTGTCTCATTCTCGTTGAGATTCCATAGTACTTGGTCGGGCTCGTACTTTATACAGCGACATGTAGTGGTAAAGAGCAGCAGTAGCGAGGCAAGCGTACCTGCCCTCATGGTGTAAAACATGTCATGGAAGACAAGAGTACGCTTCGCAACCAAGAAGCGCAGAAAGGCAGTAAGGAATACCTGTACGGTTTGCAACGAGCGACAAGGATGAGGATGAGTAGATTGACGAGAGGTGAAGGAGGTTTTATTGAAGAGATGAGAGCAGCTACCCGCCTGCAAGATGGCCTTCACTCTAGCCATGCTGTGATCTACCGGGAAGGGACAGGGTGGGGTGTATAAAGTTCAGATGCATTGGCTGGTCTCACGATGTGTGAATGAAACCAAACCAGGTGAGGGTAGTTTAGTAAGGTAGGGTAAGGTAAGGTAGGTTGGAAATCTTCGAGACCCCTGTCATCTGTCATCACTTGGGGTTGGACGAGTCGGAGGTGTACACGCTTTGACAAGATGAGTAGCTAGCTGTGAGTGGTAGTAGGCCTTGAGGAGGACCACTTTATTGACATCCGACGCTAGCCCTGATCTTGTCGCCATGGATTGCGATACTTCAGAGCTTGCCAGAGCTTGCCACTGCATGGAGGTAGTCACTTACTGGAAACTGATGGATGAAACGTCATGCCTCTAAATAAAACGTTTCGTAACTCTTTCCGGCACTAGTCAATATCTGTGACTATCCTTGGAATTGCATTTTCAAAGTATGCGCATGCGCATATCGACTCAATAGGACTCCAGTCCGAGGAAGCTTTGTTAGCTACCGCTGCAGAGGATGCCATTAGCGCCGGTAGTGGTAAGATATGGCAATTCAGGGCATGGCCGAATGCGATCGCCCCAGTAAGGGCATCGTCGAAGGTCGATCCCCCGTCGATGGCACGCGGGAACAACATACGTATGTGGGTGATCATCAACGTGGCTATAGATGGTACTGCATGTTAGTAGAGGAGGTATTTCGGTCGATGGCAAGTAGATCAGCATCGAAGTAATTGGCTGTGACTTCCCGATACTTTCTTTACAAATTATTGATAATACGATAGAGAGTCGAAAAGGGATGCAGGGTAACAGATCGCCACCTGGTGTGCAAGGCAGATTGTGCTATGTGATTGGCCCAAGGGGCTACCTTATGCACTGCATGCGTCCATAGGCGGGGCATACTGCCGCTGCAGCTGCGATGCACGTCTCCATTGGGAATTTCATCAATGCGCTTGGCTTCATGGAGCCTATTCAATGAAAAGACTCCAAGAAATGTTGAACGATCCTGAGGCGTGGAAAAAGTAAGTAGCAGAGGTATGATTGATTGTTGGCAGGATATTACAAATCTTACCAGGAGGATGTCGTAGAAACGCGCGGTTCAAAATAGCAGTCGTTAAGGTTCGGGCAAATCATCAATCACGCCGTCGAGAATTTCGTCGTGATTTTCAAGGCTTTCGAGAGTCGAGACGTCGCGCCAACCTGGGATGATCCTTTAATTTTAGGTAGCTCGGTCTTCCCTTTCAAGACCGAAAATTGTCGATCTTTGCTCGTTGCGCGAGAGATGCGTCCTGGAATACCCTTAGTCAACGGTTGCTTCCGCCCCTGACGGTCTTTGACGTGTGTTCTTTCCACTGTCTCGGATCTACCACCGCAGCTGCCAAGACTTACACTATCTCGCATAATCGAACATCCCAATTTATGCACGATATATCAAAATAATGCAGTCTTCTGAAGGTGGATAGAAGCCACGCTGTGATCATGCAGTGCATTGGTGAAGTGTTGCACGACATGTGCCGATTGGTCTCGTCCCCGCTCCTGGCAGAGTTCCGGCGATAATTATCCAACTGATGTGGACCCAAGTGGAGTATATATTCCCAGTTGTGAGTATCACAGCTGTTTAGATTCTTTCCTCACTTACCGATGGTTTCCGACGCAGGCGATATATCCAATGGAACGACCGCGGGGATTATTGATGCATCAAGTCGAACTTCGATGCTGGTTGCCATGCAGAGCCCGCAGTGATAACATGTCAAATCCATGGGTTCCAACATACCGCTGTACCCCAGAAATTCAAAAGCTGAAATCCCGCTGCAGTGGTTTCTCCGTGCGTTGGTCATATCCGGACGAACATGGCTGTGAGCATCGGCGTTGTACGGTCGAGTCATGACTGGAGCCTACCAGACTGCTGGCTACCTCAACCCTTATGGAATGAGGTCTGGCAGTATGCACGACTTCCCAACATTATTACAAGCCATGTTTCAGGAGTGACGACTCTGACAATCCGTGTGGGTATCGCTCCGAGAGGTCCTGTCCTCGCGTGGTGGTAATCCATACAACTCTGGTACATTCTTAGCACGCATTGCGACTGGTGTCTACGATAAAGCTACCCCAGGCTTTCGAGACAGCTTTGCAGCGCATTGGGAATTTGTACTCCCCAGGGAACTCGGAACTTATGCGTTATTGAAGCTCCGAGCCTTGTCCACAGAGCGCCGTTACCCTCATGACAGACAGATCGTTGCATCCATAGACCTTGAAAACTCCATTTCTGTCATAATCTTACACTGAACTTGCTTGAAAGGTATATCGTTCATTGGGCTCTTCGTCGTTGATGGGTGTATAATTCATCAAGCCACGGCTTTGCTTAAGGGGTAACTCAGCAAGGCCTCTCCGCTCTCGGGGCCGAGGCGCGAAGCCACCTTAGGCGCGTGGGATCACGATTGACAATCCCAAGCGTGCCAAGACGGGGAGAATCCGCGTCGAGGTCAACCCCAATAGAGTATAGGGGGTGCATGCCGCCCTATGAGGGTGAAAATCGTACCAGCAGGTGTACTTGAGGCTGTGCTAAGGGTGACGTGTCACCCTTGAGGCCTTTGTACTTCCGGTACGTTTAGAAAGGATAGTAAGGTAGGCACGACTTCTTTAGTTTAACTAGACAATTACTATCTTATAAATTAACTTGTCTTAAGAAGATTCAGTTTATTATCTTATCTTTAAATACACGTAACGGGGATAGGCCTACGTGAGAAATATTGCATGATACATATTAAAGTATTGAAAGAAAATTTCTCAACGGGCATATGGTCTAGTGGTATGATTTTCGCTTCGCAAGTCGTAGAATGTGAAAGGTCGTGGGTTCGGTAATGCCTCCACGTTCAATTTAAATTAATTAATTTAATATATTCTCAAGATCCCCACTTTGTCCACATCCTGATCCTCATCTTATAATCATATATTTGGAACTTAGACTTTTTGTTAATTTTCTTTTGCCATCGTCTTTGTTTCAAGGGGCAATTCCACTACAGAATCAGTCACAACAAGCCAACTTATTCAGTGCATGCCAATCATTAGAGACGTCACATAACGTGATAGTCCTGAAGGAAAAGAGTTTCATCTAAAGCTGCTCTGTCACAAAATCCCTGCTCTATGTCAGCGTCGAGGCACCCTTGCTCCAGAGCCTTGCAAGGACTGCTCCTTGAACAAAGGGCCGTTCACTAAGTGCATTTTACTTTATGGCCAACTCTATGGCGGGTGCACAAATTGCTCACCCTCGCATGATCGCTGTATTTGTGCAAAAAATGGTAAGTAACAGTCAAGCAGACCATGAATCCAAAATCCTAATGATATTCGGCTAGATCGGCGAGAAGAGGCGAGAACATGGAGCACAAAGAGGAGAACCAAGAGGCTAAAGTCGGAGGAATAACAGCATGAATTAAGTCCCAGTACGAGCACACCGAAGCTGATGCCACCTCCGAATGACGTGGTCGCTAGTCCATCAGTATCCGAAGACTTCATAGTCATTGGAACACTGGAACTTGCAAGCCCATCCAAATATGACCTTGCATCAGGTCACCTCAAACTTCTCCTTGATGTTTTAGATGATCTTCAAAAGACTGTCCGGCGAAATCGTGACTGTAAGTTGATATAATGAGCTCATCAGCAGGAACACCACTAACACGTAATGTAGCGCTTCGTCCGAGCTTGGAAGTTGGATTTCAGAGGGTTAAAACGAAAGAAACCGCCGCCTGGAAAGCCTCTGGACGCTCGCCAGAGTCAAGAAGCCGCCTCATCCGTCCCTCAAATTCTCTAGAGTCGAAAACCGCCCATTATTTTCACCAGCCTTCATTTAAACCAAAATCGGGTCGTGATGGCAACACGGCAGATTTGAGCAACCCCTGCACCGCTATCATATCCTTCGCCAAGATGAGAGGTCAGAGGGTCTAAATTACTATCCTCCTCAAGTCTTACAAGCGCATGAAGACTTTGCATACGATATTTTAGCATCAACGCATTCTGTGGTTGTCGTTGCATACGGCAGCCATGTTCAAGACCGAATGTTTCGAAGCCAGAAGATTAAGGAAACAATTGTTCCACTTTGGGCTTTGGGAAGAGTACTCTGATGACTCCTTGTACTATTTATGAGAACAGTTTTGAAAATGAGGAGGAGCACTACCGCTTTCGGAGTATTGTGGTCTTCGCGAGCCACCCACAATGCCTTTTCTATCAGCCGAGAGATAGCCCTGTCGCCAAGCGACAAGATAAGACGCTGAAGGTAGGTTTTCAGGTCGTAGATCACGCAATCCAATTCGATGAGGACTACTATCGGTCCCAGAGCGGCGTGCCATATCCGAGTCAATGAAAGCCCACTATTTACAAGCAGCAGGGTTAGCGCTTGCAGACAAAGCACCCGAGCTTCTGTCGCTGCAGGAACCGATTGTTGATCTGCAGGCGCAAGCAAACGATCCTGGTGGAAATTCACGACGTGACTTTGGAGAATGGGATTCCTTCTTCAATCCCAGACCGCATAGTAGAGACACTTTACGCAAGCTCCTCCCCGGGGCAATTCAAGCCACGAAACTAGCAAACTCAAAAGAGTGGTTATCCTTCTCGGATTGTGATTTAGATACACAAGAATGGCTCAAAGGAAACGGACCAATTCTTTTCTATGACCAGCCGATCTCAAGTGTCGAAGATGTTTCAAAGGTCCTTGTACGCTGCATGGAAAGCAAGTGACAGATCAATTAGTATACCCCTAGTTGGGTCTCTGAGGCTTCCAGCGATCCTGAATGAGCTGATGCGAATTCAAGGGGCCGCTCTTTTGAAGAAAACGCGTGCTAACCAGGATCTTTGGCAACGTCGGTTCGACGGTCAAACAATCGACATTGTTTGCCCCCGCGGAGTAGAGAAGTTGAAAGACACAAGACCGGGCTTCGCATGTCGTAGGAACAACGCTTATATCCAGAGGAAAGACAGATGCTACTCAGGATGTATGAACGACAACATCAGAATGAAACCCGTGGAAGACATCGAATCTATACATCACTCACGTATTTACCATCTATCTTACGCTCCCGTCGGCGAAACCACACAAAATGGTGAGAGGTACTCGTCGTTACTTCGATCTTCGAAAGATGACGGTCCCACTTGCCCGGCTGCTGTGGAGTGCTGGTACAAAATATGCCAGGAAGACACGGAATTGGTAGGAGGTGGGATTGAATATTTGTATGACAAAGCACGGTGGACACTGGGCTTCAAACGACCTTTGTACGTCGAACGTCAGATTCAATGTCTTCACTGCAAAAACAGGACCGAGCTACTTACTTCTTATAATATCTTAAAGTAATATTCTAATTTCTATAGAACAGAGAGTAGAGTCGAGGATAACTATAAGAGAGATAGTAGTCGTAATCTTTAGGTTATAAGAGTTGGGACTTTTAGCGGCTATCTTTGTTATTCCTGAGGTAGGCTATCACATGTATAGGTAAGGTAGGTAGGTAGGTACCTACCTTAGTAAGTCACAACCTCGGGGAGCTAACTTTTTGCCGATGTGAGCGTTAGGTAAGCTGACTTCCTGCTCACCCTGCTCCCTCGCTAAAGCGGCGGCAGATCTTTGTTACCTTCTCTTGCCAAGACCAAGTCAGCTATCACTCAACACCTTCGGGCTCTTTCACTGTCTGCAACAAACCAACGAATCTTTGCCAAGCCTTCCGTCGCCGATATGCAGTCTATGCAGCGACGCTTTGGAAAATTTCTCCCACGGACTGCAGATGAGGCCCAGGTTGGAGTGCTACTCAAAGACTTTGAAGATGCCGACATCATGCTTGCTAAGGTTTTCCCTCCAATTAAACACTCTCGATTGAGTCACGGCTAATTTGGGCTGGTGACAGATCATTGAAGCGTCCAAGGCATGGCGAGACTCGTGGAGGGATATCCTAGGAACCCAGCAACGTCTCATTTATGGCTTTGAATCCATGTACGCTCCGATCATTGGGGGCAACGAGGAATACTCGGCACATGAGCCAGTGATGACCCCACAAGACACAATGAAGAGAACTACCAAATTCCACACCGCCTACGACGAACTTCGGACAGACCTGCTCGAGGAAGTCGCCGCGGTCGACACAAGGATCGTGAAACCTGCGCAGGATGCAAAAGACTCGATCCAACCTATGAAAAAAGTCATCAAGAAACGGGGGGACAAAAAGGTCTGCCGATCGCCCTAAAAGGCATCCAACAGCCGTGCTGATGTATGCAGCTGGACTTTGAAAAGTACCAAGCAAGAGTTGATAACGGGCGGAAAAAGACTAAGAGATCAGAGCGTGACAATGCGGCTCTAGAGAAGGCAGAAATTGAGTTAATACGGGCTAAAGATGTATGTTGTATGTCTCCTTTGATTGGGCAGAGAGGACGCCTTACATATACCCCATCTACAGAAGTTCTTATAGCTATTGCTAGATGTTCGAATATGGGTGAAGTGACCCTGCTGATTATGAATAGGAGTATGAGATCGCGGACGATCATTTGAAATCCAGTCTCCCATCCGTCGTCACCGCTGCTTTTTCGCTTCTTCCTCACCTTCTTGCAACCCAGATCATGACACAATATACCCTTCTTGCCCAATACTACACAGTGCTACACACCTTTAGTAACGAGGAGGGCTTCCCAGACCCGCCCCAGAGTGCCGACCAAATCATACACTCGTGGGACGAAGGGTTTCGACCAGTGAAGAATGAAATTGAGACTGGTTTGGCATTTATTGCCAAAGGTAAGACCGTACAGACGTCCATGCAGATACAAGAGAAACCACATGGTTCCGTTACTGGTCTCAATATTCGCAATGGCGTATCTTCGCAGGTCCACCGCCGTCCAAGTAATCAGGCCGCCATTAGTGACAAGCCATATAATTCTACGACTGGTCTCAACGTTCGTAATGGTGTATCTCAGCGTTTACCAAGCAATCAGTCCAAATCATCAAAACCCCGTCCCCACCCGCCAAGCGCTTCGTCAGATTCACCTTCGCCCGAATATAGAGAAAACCGGCTCAGAATATCTTCCGTTCCATCTCAAACATCACTAGGATTGGCAACGCCTAACTACAATCCATCCGCTATCACAAGTCCATCTTCCGGGGATCCAGCAATGCATGCCCCTGCTGGACCTCGAGGCGACTACTTTACTAGAGATCGGCTGCCGTCGAGTTCCTCCATGGCTTCGATCGCAGCAGGCAAGAAGAAACCCCCGCCACCTCCACCAAAAAGGATACCTTCGACGCAAGGGATCTGGGTGACTGCGCTATATGAATTTGCAGGGCAAGGACAAGGCGACTTGGCATTTAGGGAAGGAGATCGGATTAAGGTGGTGAAGAAGACAGATAGTACTGATGACTGGTGGGAAGGGGAGCTGAAAGGTGTGCAGGGAAGCTTTCCAGCCAATTATTGTCAACCCATATAGGATACCCAAGGATCGTAAATACTGATTGCATAGGATTGATCAAGTCCAACAACACTGAACACTGTTTATAACATTCATGATTGCCAAGAGATTTGAAGTCGTAGGAAGAGTCCGGAGTATGTGCTTGCAATCCGGTAAGAAATTCGTAGTCATATTTCGAGCCGAACGCATTGTATAGAAAACGAACCTCATCGTCTTCCCCGCATCTCCTTAATTCTGTGAATTACTTGAGAGTGCTTGTATCGATGATGGCTGTCAATGCGACCGAGATTCTCAAGAAGCCATTATACGGTACTGATACTACAAAAGAACTACGTATCAATACTGACGATACTACTCCGTAGTCTTCGACCTTCCGCCGGAACTTCTGGTCACCCTTTACTCAAAAGATGCCACGGTCCTCCAAAATCTCCCGGACGAAACCCCGCAGCTACTATCAGACGTCCAACAAGAAGAGCGGGATAGGGTTAGCTTAGAGACGAGGCTTTCGACAACCTGCCACCTTTGTAATACTTCCTTTGCTGGCGTCCAAGAGCAGCGTCGCCATGTTAGATCAGATTGGCACAATTACAACTTGAAACAGAAGGTCAGAGGAGTACAATCAATTACGGAAGATGATTTTGAAAAGCTGGTCGATGAATTGGATGAGAGCCTATCGGGATCGGGTCCAGAGTCATCGGAATCAGAAGCCGATGAGGAGGGGCTCAAAGAGAGTACCTTGAGGGCTTTGTTGAAGAAGCAAGCCAAGGTGTCCACTGGACCTGTGAAAGAGGAGGATTTCATGCCAAAAAGGCTTAAAAGAGGAGCTGGTAAGCCACCGCTGCTCTGGTTCTCTACACCACTGCTTCCTTCAAATACCTCACTTGGGGTCTACAGAGCGCTCTTCAGCGTTACCGAACAGGAAGAGACAGATACGGTCAATGTACTCCGAACAAAACAGCTCCGCCCTGTTCCCGTGAAGCCCATACCAGCAGATCGTTCAAACGGCGTACCTCTGCCCTCCACCATGACTAGTCCTTCAATCTTCATGTGCATGATAGGAGGAGGCCACTTTGCAAGCATGATCGTATCACTGGCCCCTAAGCTCGAGAAGCATTCTACAGGCTCTGAGCAACGTCAAGCTATTGTTATAGCACACAAGACGTTTCATCGCTATACTACACGCCGGAAGCAAGGAGGTGCCCAGTCATCCAACGACTCTGCCAAGGGAGCTGCAAATTCCGCAGGTGCTCAAATTCGAAGATACAACGAAGTCGCTCTTGAGCAGGAGATACGCGCTCTACTTACCGAATGGAGAGATCTAATTGGCAATGCGCAGCTTATCTTCATCCGTGCTACGGGTAGTTCAAATCGCCGGATCCTGTTCGGTCCGTACGAGAGCCAAGTTCTACGACAAAATGATACTCGAAATCGCACATTTCCGTTCAGTACCCGACCCGCTACTCAAGCAGAGCTGATGCGCTCCTTCGTCGAGCTCACGCGTGTGAAGGTCAGCGAGGTCGATGAAGCAGCTCTCGCAGTAGCTGCAGCCGCTGCAGAAGCGGAGTCCACTAAGCTCGCTCAGACCAAAGCAGCTGCTCCTCCGCCAAAATCGAAACACTCCAAAGAAGAGGAAGAAGCGTCACTTCACACCTCGCAACTGCAAGCACTGATCCGCCGCTCCAAAGCCCCTGCACTTATTTCATATCTTTCCTCCCATGCTCTGTCTGCCAACTATGAATTTTATTCCCATTCGACGCAGGCGAATCATCATGCTCCAACACCATTGCATCTAGCTTCCTCCATCAATTCTCCAGCTGTGGTACTAGCCCTTCTTACGAAAGCTGGCGCTGATCCTGCTCACCCCAATGGCGAAGGTAAGCCTGCTTTCGATCTAGCAGGTGACAGGGCTACAAGAGATGCGTTCAGAGTCGCCAGAGGTGAGCTAGGTGAAACCAAGTGGAAGTGGAACGCCGCACACGTGCCGGCCCCGCTGTCAAAAGATGAGGCCGACTCACGCGGTCAGCATGGTAAATCCGAAGCCGAAAGAGTTGAGAGTGAACGGAGGAAGGCGGAAGAAGAACGGTTGAGGACAATGCCACCTACAGTTGATACGACGGCTAGAAAGAGTGGTAAGGTTCTCGGTACGCAACCTAAGACTGCAGAAGAAAGGAGAATGGAAGATGCCAGGGGTATGACGTCGGAAATGAGGATGAAGGTTGAAAGGGAGAGGAGAGCGAGAGCTGCAGAGGAGAGGATGAAGAGGATGGCCGGCTGAATGTTGGTATGAGCTTATGAATTACAATTTTCATGAAGAAGTGAAGAACATTTACTGGGATGTAATTTGGCGGCAACGAACAACCATGAGAGTCATGAATGGCAATCGTTGCTCCAAGATGTAAGCGATCCGTTTGATATCCGTCTTTGATGAACTCTACTGTTGAGCTTCAAGTAATATTTCGGCCATCAGAAGCAGCGATGCATAAAGACACTGACAGCGTATTTAACACAATAACAATCGGTTATCTCGGCGCCATCGTTGCATGATTAAGTCCCATGCTTCATTAGCTGCTCCCAGAGAATTTCGGAAACAAAGCTGAGATCACCTCTTCTGAGGTGGTTCTACGAGATTACTCAGGGAGTGCTTTATCTGTAGTCTTGTTTTGGGAGAACCATTGCCCTTTGTTTGCAGTCGATCCGGAGGGAATTGGTGTTTGTTTGTATATTTGTATATTTACATTCCGGAATACCCAGAGATGTGGGGAAAATTCTCTTCCATAAATCAGTTCATCATCAGAGAATGTATGTTCTAGGGTATCAAATCTATATCACAGTAGCAAAGCTCCCAACGTGATACTCGTACATGTACGTCTCACGAAACGTCACATCAGTTCAGCTCCTTCTCAATCCAGGGACCGTTGATGTATCAACCTCGATAGGCTCCAAATCCAATCCACAAACATCCACCCTCGCATCTCGAAATCTCTCATAGATGCTTTCCCACACCCTTCTCGCTTCCTTCGTACCTGGCATGGCTCTTAAATAGTCATGTCGTGGAATGTCGTATTCCGGCCCTGGCAACCCTGGATCGGAAAGATGCACATAAGCAGTCATTTCAAAGAAGTCCGTTGCGTTGATAGCCGAGTTCTCGTTCTCCAGTAAGCCAGTCGTGGCCAGGAGATGGACTTGATGTTCGGGATCTTCAGGGGCATGCTCAACGTGAACCTTCTCTAGGAACTCGGCGTCTGGATAGGCGCCTTCGGGAAGGGTAGCTGTGACATCTTTGTACATCTCTCGCGAGGGTTCGAATAATAAGATTGTGGGTTCCCCACCGTCGTCTTGCGGATCGGAAAGGCCAAGCATCGGCTTCTCCATTGGAAGCGTGAAGAGAAGATCTAAAGGCGTCGAGTCCACAATGAGCCCTGGTTGCTGAAGCAGCAGGATTCGGTTGTAACTGATCAAGCTCAATAGGTTTGTGAGCGGATATCTCTCTTCTTCCGTCAGCTTCGCCCCCCTCTCAATCTGCGCTACCCCATCAATCGGCTGCAACATGACTTTGAATTCCTTGGCCGCCTTCCTCAACAGTCGCCTACTCGTCTCCATGCTAGCAGCCCTGATCTCCCCGTCCTTCAGTGTCCTATCCCAGTCCCGAGGATACATTATGATCCTTTGCGCCATGCTTTCTCCCACGTGCAATCCCTTCATCCCCATCACGGCGCCACATACCTCATGTGGTCTTCTCACCAGCTGTACGTATGCAGTCTTCGCCCATCCACCTTTCGGTCGGTTTGAAGCGAGGAACTTATCGTAGAAGCTGTGGCCTGGGGGCGCGCCGAAGTGTTTCGCAAGAACAGGGTTCGCGACAGGCGGAGGTGGTGGCAAATGCGGACGGATGACGGCTTGGAGGGAGTGGACGGTCTTCTGTTGGAGAACATATCCAGAAAGGAAGAGGAGGGTTGTGAATGTGAAGACTAATTGGGTAGTTAGTGTTCAATTCATTGATATGGGATTCAGGAAGAGAGGGCTGACAGACCAACAGATGAGGAGATAGCAAGGGAAAGTTGGCCACTTGTGAGAAGCATTACTATCGCTACGATACCAGAATCATTGCGCGAACTTTACAGAGTATGAAATAGCATACGTTGGAGTCGAAAGCTTGGCTTTGTTTACCAAGCTCTGTTGGCGGGACACCTCGATGGAGATTGCGGCGATAAACAATCTGACTTTCATTACTCCAAAAGACCATTCCCCTCTTCTGCGCAATCAACATGACGGATCAGAACAAGGTACGGATATCCGTTCTTATATCTGGTGAACCTCGCCATCGTGCTACGATTTTCAGGCTTGGCTGACAAAGGATAGGTAATGGATCCAATCTACAAGCCTTGATTGACGCTCAGAAAAACGCCCTTCAACACTGCTCGATCGTGCGCGTTACTTCCAATCGCAGAGCAGCTTATGGCCTCACCAGAGCCGAAGAAGCTAATATACCCACATCCTACCATAATCTCCTCGAATATAAGAAGCAATACCTATTCGACATTGAGCTCGCACGCTCAAAATACGATCTCGATCTCGTCATAGCCCTCCTCCAAGACGAACCAGATATCGTGGTTTGTGCTGGCTGGATGCACATCCTTACCCCCACCTTTTTGGACCGCCTCTCCGTAGCCAACGTTCCGGTGATCAATCTCCACCCCGCGCTGCCCGGAGCCTATAACGGTGCTGGGGCGATCGAACGAGCCCATCAGGACTGGAAAGATGGAAAGATTGAGAAGACGGGGATTATGGTTCATTATGTGATTTCCCAGGTAGATATGGGGGAGCCGATACTCGTGAAGGAGATCCCGTTCATGGAGGGTGTAGATGAGGATATTGAGAAGCTGAAGGAGAGGATGCATGAGGAGGAGCATAGGATTATTGTCACGGGGACGAAGATTGCTGTTGAAAGGCTGAGGAAGCCTGGTGCATCATGACTTTGATAGGATGAACTTCTGGCCTTGCAGACTGACTCCCTGACCGGTTCAGGTCTATTGTAGTTTGATGACTACCCCGACCACACTTCAAGCCAACTGAGTCTCGGATTAAACCAAAAAGGGAATATCCAGTAAGTGATTCTGGGGGCCAGGATCGGAGGACCTCAGCGGCTACTCCTCACACTCGCAATCGCTCGAGAATTGTTGGCTTTCCTGGAAGATCCATCATGCATATTGGAGACTTGTGAAAAAGAGAAACGGCGAAAGTCAATTTGAAGGTCCAACAACTTCTACTTACGGGATCTTGCCGGAACAGTCTCCTCTGCTTCATAATTTGCTCTACAATCCTAAAGGTGTCAGGAAGCTTTCACCTAACCAGAACTTTGGTTTACGGTCTCTTGCATACGCCAGCATTTTACACGTGCTACATCAATACTGGTGGGACTACAGGGCAAGAAGTTGACAGCCTCTACCCTCAAATCGCAAGTCGGGCAACTATTCAACTTTTGATGCTGAAAAGCAAAGGCATATACACAGTGCTAACAGTGCACTTTGGAATGGGTTCCAGGAAGAATTTCGAGCTCCTCTGAGAATAAAGTGATATCGAATAAGTACCTATCACCAGTACCGATTGTCCTATCATAGCGACTCTTGGCGCCAACTAGCGTCTACAGAGCCGCGTAAAACAGTGCTCGAACATTCTTTCAAAGACATATCATGTTCCCCTATAATAAATCTCACGCGTAGCATCTATATTCACGCGTCAGAATAGGGACTTCCTGTGTATTCGCAGTCTGACTCTACCATAGCAAGTACAGCAATGCGATACTGCTAATCTTTCAATCTCACTTGGGAATCGCAGATCGCTGCCTTGCAACATGTCACTTCAGACTTCGAGCTCTTTGCCGTGATCTTCGCTTAACAATTCCTCACCTTGAGCTTTCATCTAATAGTCTGCACATATACACCATCGCTTCTTGAGCTTTTACACATGCCCAGTATGCTCCATCACCCGGTCACATCATCATTCTCCTCGGCCAGAACCTTAGAAGCTGACTCGACCTCACCGAGCTTCGGAGGTGAAGAATACCAGGTTCCGGAAGATGAGGCCAAGCAAGCCTGTACGTTTGCGAGGGCTGTTCTTGATGGAGTGCAATTGCCGAGTCCTGTGAAAGATCTCAAGGTATATCATATTTTTCGTCAGACTCAGTGTCCTGGTCCCTGATAGATTTGTGTCAGGAACCGAAAAGTGAAGCATGCCTCACGACGCCAAAGAAGTCCACAACGACAGCCAATTTCTTTCTACCGTACAAATACCCACCGACGCCTGAAGTCACGCCTGAAAAGTCCCCCAAACGCTCGCACGCTCTCGCATTTCATGATAGTGGTTCAAGTTCTGCAGCCACCTCACATTGCGAGACAACAGACTACACTACCGGTACGCCAACAGTTAAACCAGCCGAGGACGATCATGCCACATGTGAACCCATTGCTCCTACACCCACACGACGTAAGCTATTTCACAACACTCCAAAGTGGTCCATCGCATCCGAAGGCTGCCAAACAATCACCCCCGTTTCTCCTCAGTCCACCCACCTCCCGAATCCGCCAACACCAATATCATCACACCACTCAACCCCTCCGCCACCAGACCTCCAAAAACTCCAAGAAGATCTGGCCAAACCTCTCCCATCAGATGAAATACCTTCGCCAAGCGCATCCTCTTCCTACAGCTTCCGTACCGCCCGTCATCCCTCTCTCACCTCAGCAGTAGTCATTGACGAAGACGAGACTGGCACCTACGATCCCAATGTGCAGGAATGGGATGAGGAAGACGAGGAAGAGGACGAAGTCAGCACTGAAGAAGCATCCAGTGTAGACGATGACTTCCAGATCAATACCATGATACACGATCATGGTAACAAAACTCAGACTTGTGGCGTCCGTCTCTCGATGATGGAGTATGCACGCTTTTTCGAGAGTTTGAGGGAGCAGGTCAGTTTCACGATGGTGGATCAGTATGTGGCTAGTAATAGGGGGAGGAAGGTGTTTCGGCAGGTGCTGGAGGATATGTTTCGCGAGAGAATTGAAAAGGCGTGAAGGATTTCGAGTGAGGGCTGTCGAGATTGGTACGATGAGGTGTGAAATATCGACGCATGGACGTTTCATGGTGGTGGATGTGTTTGTTGGTTGAAATACCTCACTGGTGAACATGTTCAGAAGGTTATGACTGGTATGAAGACATGGAGGCTCGTGTACAGCGAGATGGTATGAGATGAGACGGCATTGTACAGAGAGGGAGGCACCAACACTGTTGGCCAAATATGATAGCAGACACAACAGCAGGCATGCCCATGCTTTTGAAAGAAGAATGTTACAAAGTGAGCGAAATATACAATCACCTACGTACCACCTCGCCTCCCTGCTCCTGCTTCTAAGGCCCAGTTTACACACCTCACTTCCTCAACTCCTCAACCTCAGAACGTACTCGTAGCCAACCGACTAGCCGCATTCTTCGCATCCACCCGATCATCATCCGGTTCCTCAGCCACCCCCTTCAAACTCCCCGCCCCACTCGCCGCCCTCTTCCTCCCCCCCTCCTCGCCCTCAGTCCCATCCTCCTCCTTCACCGTAGCGGGAAAGCCACCACTGACACTCCGCTCCAATGCATCCTGTCGCCTCGGGACCCCACTCCACGCATCACCACGCGGTCCCTGACTGGCTGCCATGCTCGACCTGCGCACCGTGGGGTGAGCTTCTCGTCCCAAACGGGAGAGCCCGCCTGTGGCGTCAATAGCGCGGACGTCAGGGCGGACGGATTCGAGGGTGGCGAGGGTGCGGCGCTCGGCTTCGATTTCGCGGAGGACGTATTCGCGGATGCTGACGCGCATATCTGCGGCCGTGCGTGCGAACCAGCGGCGCTTTTCCTGTAAGAGGTTCGATGTCACTCGTTGTGTCCTTTGCGCGAGATGATGCTCGTGGCTTCGTGCTTCGTCCAAGGCGCCGATTGCCTCGTCGACTTTTTCTCTTCGCACTGAGCTGCTGCCTTTGAGCCTGTCGGCTGCGGAGAGCTTGCTGCGGGTGGCCGATTGGGCGGTGAGGAGGTCACGGAGGAGGATGTGGCGGTTTGTGAGGGTTTCCTTGACGATTAGAGCGTCTGACGAGTGATAATTTAGTGCGTCGCCGAGAGTGGTGGCTTCGGCGGTACCTTGGGCGGCGTGGTAGTCACCTGTTGTTTGGATTATTTTGCCGAGTTTGCGGTAGGCGCTTGCAAGGCCTGGGTGGATTTCCTGAGTGTGCATGGTCCCGAGCTTGACTCCGAGGTCTGACTCCGCAAGGCCGAGTCCTGAACGTGATTAGCTTTCGAACATCGCGTTATCGCTTCCCTATTTGCTCACCCCGTCGAGCCTTGACCACCTTGTCGACTCTCTGACCCGTCTCCATCGTACCCAGGTAGAATAGTTTGACTATAGGCCGTGCGTCATGAAGCTCGGGCGTGTCGTCTGGCGGCGGTGCAAATTGTTTGATGACCTTCCTCCGTACGCCCGTAGCGGGCTGCTTCATCCTGATCAAAGGACTATATCCTGCATCGCTTTCCACAAAGAATACCATCTCGTCATCTCTCATAAGCACATCGTTTCCGCAAACATAGTTTAACCATCTTTGCATTGATGCCTTGGTCCGGGCTTCATCTTCGTCCGTCCCTGCACCGGCAGAGGTCAAAGGTGGTGGTACTGCTGGCACGAATGCTTCTGGGTTCGAGGAGATGAGATGATCTGCTAGTTTGGAGAATTCGTGGTGTGTGCGCTTGATGTCCCGAACTTGGGTTGTGCGAAATTTGGGAAGATTTGTCTTCGATCAACGTTAACTTAGTTTCATATCATCCTTTGAGATCATGACTTACATGTATATCGAATCTAATGGCAGGGTCCTTCTTCCCTATTCTTTCTAAGCCTGTGACTTTCGCCTGTAGCTTGTACTGTGGAGGTCGTTGGCTCTGTCGAGCACCCTGCTGGTGGTATCTGCCTGGCTGTCCTCGCTGGTGTTGCTGGGCATGTAGTGCTTGTTGATATCGTTCCTGCTGCCGTTGCTCATATAGCTGTTTCTGCCGTAGCTCCTCTTCGGTCAATGGCTGGTCCTGGAATCGTATATTTGACCGCGTGTCTGGTGAGCTTCTGCTCTCCTGTCCAGCAGGAGCTCTCCCTGCGCCATTACGCTGAGGTGGCTGGTCTTGTATAGGTGGCGACAGAGGCTCATCATAGCTTCCTTCTTCGTCATTATGAGGCTCAGGCTCTGGAGTTGCGGGTGCGTGCTTTGCTAGTGGAGATGAGGGTACGTCTGTGGATTCTCGTGGGTTGAATGTGGTCCTGTTATGTTGAGGAGACGACTGCCACGGATCTGCGCCAGCAGGATGATCAGGATCATTTGGTAGTGACGAATAGTCCATTACAGTGCACTCGATTGGTCTGATGAACAATATGAGCAGCGCAACAGACAACTGTCAGATGCCGATTTCATACCTCATTGAAAGATTCCTTGGCGTCGTCGAGCGCGGAAGACTTGCCGAGTCGAGCAGACTAGCGCGCTCTAGCGGCAACTTGTTCGTGAGTTGGGTTGAAGAAACTTTTCTTCGTCAATACGGTATCTGATGTGGCTGTATAAGCGTCTTCATTCAACGAGCTTTTTGGTAAACCCGCACTTGTCTTTGGGTAGGAGAACTACTTGAAGCGCCAACAATACTGACCCATATCCTCCATTAAACACCCTAGGAAACCAGTATTCAGGCAAAGCAACGCTCACATCCCTCCACCAGCACTCGAAAGGCTTGCCGCCATGGCTCCCATGCTGGTCTTCTGCTCACTCAACATAGCCAACCCACTAATCACTATCTCATCCAGGAACTCATCATCAACATCAATCAAATTCATAATCTCGATAATCCCCATCTTCTTCCCCGAATACTGCCGGTTCTGATAATCCGCCACAATCTTCCCCTTCTTATCTATCAGCTTGAGAAAACCTGACGCAGCGTAGCCGCCTTTCCAATAGAGCGTGTCGTGAGATTTGCTTAGCAGGGTGCGTTTGTCTGTCGAGAACAGACCCCCTTCTTTGTTGAAGTCGTAGTCTTCATTGTGGACTGTAAGTTTGATCGTTGAAGCTGAGGAGAAGAAGCCACCTTTCTTGTTCGGATAGAAGGTCGCGGTTCCTGTGATGGTGTTTGGATCTAAAGGACGAGATACTGTCATGTGTGGAAGCGTATGGGTATTGAAGTGTACGTGGTAGAGGGGAGTGATATCATCAGTATCGAGAAGCAGATAGTTACTGCCTTTATCGTAGACACTTATAATGCGTGCGGGCTTAGGCATCAAGTTGGCTGTCAAGCAATTTGAGAAGTGCAAAGGATCAGAAGAAATTTTGATGTATTAGGATATACGCTGCCATCGAGGTTATTTTCCGAGAAGAGATAGCGTAGATATCTGTACATGTAAACAACTGCGGGATTTACCCAGCTGTCCTCACTCCTCACTGCGTCTAAGATCTCACCACCCTCTCCCCCGATTAGTCATTCTCTATTCTTACATGTCTTATCGCTGTTATGTAGATCGAATGCGACGGTACATCTGATGATCAACACCATTCGCGCAACTATAAATAGCATTGTCATGACGGGGAGACACTGCTGATCTTCAGAAGACGTCAAAGAAAGCTCACGTGGTGATTTGCAGCATCCGAACATAGTTATGTGATAGGTAACGTGGAATGGTAGACGAAGTTGCATGCATAGGTAGCAACAAGATTCAAGCAGTCGAAGAACAATCTTGGGGTATCAATTGCGAATTACAGTGGGAAGACGATTATCCCAGCTTATCCAGCAATCGCCTCCTTCTTCTGTCAACCAATTCCTCCTGAACTTCGTCACTTGTAGGTAATCTCCAGCCAATGCCATCTCCAGTATCTCCAGGTAGCGGTTCCCAGCCCTCTTCCGACTTCTCTCCATTCGCCTTAAGGTTCTCGAACGCCTCCTTCTCCTTCTCCTCTTCGTAAGCCAATAAACTCCCATCTTCTTCGTCCAGGTTGTATCCATAGTAGCTAGCATTCACCTGCCGTCTCAAGTCCGCTCTGCTCTCCAACGGCTTCTCTGCAGCTTTAGGCTTGACTTCAAACATCTCTTTCACACCCGGCAACTCTCTCGCTCTTCCAAAATACCTGTCATATCGTTAACAACCCATAGACACCAAAATCGCCAGGATAATTGACGAACCTATAACCTTTCCCACCCCCCGGAATCTCCTTTCCCTCCTCATCGTAAACCCTCCCACCCCCTCTCATATAATTCGGCCCCCCCAGATTCCGAATCTGCACCTCCCACATATGCTTCTCCCGCATCGCCTTGTTGATTTCATCGTTCAAATCCCTAATCTGGAAATCGCTCAAGCTCGTTTCCTGGATCTTGCTGACTTTTCTGGAAATCTCTTTGAGGACTTGACCGCGCCACTTCTCACAACTGGGAATGGAGGTGACTTCGGTGATGAGTTTGGGACGGCGTGTCCGGCCTGCGTCGATGATGCCGAGGGAGGCAGCTTGTTGGGCGCGGAAACGGAAGAGCATCGATTGCGCTTTTTCGGAGTTGCGTGCCTGGACCTTGGTGAGCCAATATCTTTCGCGAGGTTAATGAAAGGATCCATGGGCTGGCTCACCATGATTGCAAATGAGTGGGTCGATTCAAGGATAACCTAGAATTCTGAGTGAAAACGAAGATAGATCAAATAGATCAAAACCAAAACTGTGTTCGATGAGACTGATATTGCCAAGCTGATAATGTCTCCAAACGGCGCTAGTCAGCTTTACGGGAAAGGATAAAAATCTGCCAAGCCGGCATTTAGTGAAGCTGAGTAAGCACACCCATTGGTTGAGACAATGTCGGTTCAACTTACTCGAGCGAGGCCTGAAATTTGAATCTGTTTCAAGCTACTTGTCACCTTGTCAAGGCGGCTCAGCATCGTATTTGCATACAAGATGCTTTTGTGGGCAGTGTTCCTCGATAGCACATCATGGTGGCGATACTTTGGCGTTGACTTGACATAGCACTCATATCACGGGAGCTGGCGTTCAGATCATACTTTGAAAGGCGACATACGTGCTCGATACCTATGATGACTCCACCTGGGGCACTCATAAGCACCCCTGCACATCCATCAGTTTGGGATGGGACAGCGGGTCGCGTACGGTTCGGGCGCTGAGAGAGAGCGTGTACAGCAACCTCATGGAACAGCACGTTCTCGTGGCACTCATCCTTCATGATATTACAAAAGTGTTTCACAACTTACACTCGCACCAATGCCTTCTTTGCATCGTCATGCCCTGTACATATGCTTTCGTCCTTCATCCCGCCCAGCTGCTTTCTAAAGAGTATGTACATGCCCATACTCTTCATTCATTGAATGGCGTCCTCTATGTTGTAGATCCGTTCATCATTCTGTCATTCTCGTTGTTCTGTGTACTATCGTCAACATTTGAATTCGGCTGGAACGAATCATGCTCTCACTCATTTTTGTATCGTTGTACGCTGCATCCCATGTTGCTAGCACCGTCATCCCTCGTCAGGATGGCGCCCCTGATCCAGGGTACGCCACCGTACATAACCCAGGAAACCAGAAAGTACCCGCGGCGGGGAAAAAGGACAACACCTTCAGCAATGGCAAGGACGAAATAATCGGCGGCTTTCCCTACGAGAAGGGCACGATTCCCGACGTCTACCAGCCACGAGATATCGACATTCCTTTCGGTCGCCAGTTCCACGGAGATCTGATGATGTTTTCTCAAGGACAGCTCAACGACCCCAATCGGAACACTGGCGAGTATACACCCAATGTATATGACTTTGCGAATCAAAGTGCCTGTGGTATTCCCGACAATGCCTACATACAGATGAAAGTCGCCATACATCCCTATTTTCTCAAATATGCCGGGCTTGATCGTAAGCTCCGACATCTTCTTCAAGCCTGCTTTTGCTTTCACACACACCATCCCGCATCATATGCCTTTACTGACAGCAGTATGTGTTTCCATAAGGCTACTGCATGCAAGATGTTTGCGTCTCCTTTTGGCCAGAAAACGGGCCGGAAGGTAGCTACACAAACGACATGATTGCCAAAGTGACGGACATCTGCAGCACAGATCCAAACGATCCAACTCACTGTGCAACGCCAGCAGACATCAAAGTGGACAGAGCCAAGGTGCAGGTCATGTACAACATTCCAGTCCCTGGTTCTGAGAACGCGGATCTGCAGAAGGACAAATACGTTAAAGGGACATACTGGCATCTGACCAAGTGCTGGGGCAACGTATGTGTGAATTTATTCTTCTGGCCTGTCGAGCCCTTTAAGCTTGCTGCTGCCGCCTTTCTCTGGCCATACATGCTGATATCTGCCAGGCACTACCCCAGCCTGCCTACAGGGACAGTTGGTGGGCTCAGCCCCCTCTTCCCAACAATTTCCAATGGGACGTTGATGCGACCGGGCAACAATACAAGAACAACCAGCTATCCTACCCCAGCAAGGGCTGGACCACCTACCCCGATGGTACTTCAGCCAACGCACAGTCGGAAGCCAACATGGCGCCCATTGACGACTGGGTACCTGGTCAAGAGCCATCTTGGGCCCCGATCGCGGGAGGCAAGGGTTATGGCACCCCTGAGCGCTCTCATGGGCCGCCGAGCGGCGGCTCAGGTGCGGGCGTAGGTACAGCGACTTCAAACTCCACGGCTGGTAACTCAACGGGGTCTACGTCCTCTTCGGGAACGTCAGCGAGCTCAGCATCCTCGTCAGGAGCTCCGGCGGATTCAGCGATTATCCCGTCCTCTTCGGGAACGTCAGCGAGCTCAGCATCCCCACCAGGAGCTCCTACGGATTCAGAAGATTGCACCGAAGAAGAACCTCCAACAAGTTCGACTCCTGCATCTGCTCCTCCTCCTCCACCAGATTCGGAGAGTTGCGACGAGGAAGAAGGTTCGACGAGCTCGAATTCAATCTTGGCACCCACTTCTACTGCTTCAGGTACGTTCGACTGCTCCAGCCAAGTTATCAAGTGCCACTTCAAGCATTGTAATGCTAATACATCTCCCCACGGCACAGCCGTGCCAGGTTCGACTAGTGCAGCACTATCTCAACCCTCGGCCTCCGGTGCGGCTGCGGCGAAGAGAGATGGTGGTAGGGACTGGAAGCTTGCCGCCGGTAAGAGAACGGTGGATGGGATTACGTATCTTGATCCTGTAGGGTGGAATAGTCGGGCTTTGGGAAGACGTGGCCCTTGATGGCTTGAGGCTGTCATTTTCTCCTTGGATGTCCGTTTTTGAGATGTTCGCTGAAATTGTCTACTTCATTATCGATTCTATTCTGATGAGTGCTGGTTTAATAGTCGAGCATATTTTCGTCTGGTAAGATTCAAAGTATAGAAGCTGGATCTTTTTAATCAGGAAGGATTCTTATCAGGATTACAAGACCTAACTTCTACATGGACTCTGTATGCTTCTCTTGTTTCTTTGGCTCTTGAACCCAGTGAGAGAATCTCCAGGACCTACTCAATTACAGCGAAACGCCTGTGGCTGCCAACAGCAAGGATGGTTTACCCCCTAGTCGAACACAACGTGCCAAGTTCAGGTGGAATTTCTCCCACAACGTACTGGATGATATCATGATCATGTCACACAGCAGACGTGAGTTGGGCGGCAACCGCGTTTCCAAAGAAAACCCTTGCGCAGCCTCGGTCGAAGCGCATGTCAGGAGAGGCGGCGGAAGACAAGAAAGACACCAAGGCCCATGTATACGCGCCAGAGATAGAAAATTTAAATCTCCAACCTTCTTTCCTTCACGTTCATACAAACGCCTCACGATGCGCCTCTTCACCACTCTCGCCCTACCCCTCACGATCGTCGTCTTCTTCAGCACCAGCAATGCCATCCCGACAACTCTCTCCCTCGCCCACCATGACACCACCATCGAAGCCAGAACCATCCAAGAACCAAGAACCGATCTCCTCCCCCTCGGCCCCCGCTCCCTCCTCCCCCGCGACCTCTCCACCCCCACGAGATTAATATCCAACACGCTCAAAATCCTCAACAACACCTTCACCATCTCCCTCCCCAGCACAGAAACCATCTCCCAAGCCGCAACCTTCTACGTCCAAGTCTCGAGCCTGATCCTCAAAAACATCGCCAGTGCGCCCAAGCATTATTTCACCTTCACGCTCGGCGCGTATTGGATGCGGATTTCTTGTGTGACGGAAGCTGTACCGTGGGCGCTTCTGGATGATATTGTGAAGGATTTGAGGGTGTGGATGAGGGATCGGTGGGCGCCGGTGGAGGCTTCGTTTCGGTTTTTGGGGGCGAACCCGTATCTTGTTGCGGCGCCGGCGGTTATTGTGGTGAGTATTGGGTTGTTGGTGCCTTTGGTTAAGGATTTGCTTGGGGGAGGCAGGGGAGGCGGGGGAGGGGGTGGGGGTGAGGGAATGTTGGGGGGGGTTGTACATGGAAGATAGAGTCGGGTTTTGGAGTTTGGCTAGGCATATACCATGTTAGTTATCGGGAAAGTTCAAGATGAGTCCCTTTCTTCCATTCATTTGGACGCTAGATAGAATGGGCAAGATCGATTAGATAGTAGACATAAAGGCTTCATTGCCCGGACTGTGAAGCAACACGGACAGTCTTGAAGGTGTAATCAATCAGAAGTGGTCATATTGAGAACCTTGTTCACTGCACTACCAGGACTGTTGCTCGCAGGCATATGCCATCCAGGTCTGCTGCAAAGGGGGTGGTTTATGCTATTGGTGCATCATCGTCTATACATCCCGAGATAGGCCACGAGGCGGAGCAGGGTTTCGACCTTCACCACTCCATACAGCGTCTTGATCGAGACGCGGAAGGATTTGAAGAGTTGGATGTGGCTGTTGGAACTATTCGCGGTATCAGGCTGCATTGGTATCTGCAGAGAGAGGAAGGATAATGCGAGGTGCAATACCAATAGGTACCACGGGCTTTCCCCATTAGAGATCTAATATCAACCAGCCGTTGCATATCCCTACTTTCGGGATTCCAAATGATGATGATGATGGAATGGAATCTGGATGAGTTGGATATGCAGCCAAACGAGCTGAAGCATATCAGTACGTATATCATGCCAAGCCACTAATCATTGCCCCCGAAGACCGATTTCTGCCGCCTCGAGTCTATCGTGCTTCGACGTTTCTTCAAGATACTGGGTGACGCAACAGTAGAGCAGGGCCACGCTCGCACAGTTATCCACAACACATGCCAATTCAAAGTGCAAGCTCCAAATGCGAAAGTCATACAGCAAGATCCATGGCAGTCTGTCCATCGTTACGCCAAACCTCTAATTCTCCATGCTATCATTAGAAGCCTCTTGCTGATCCCAAGCGATCAAGGCTCTCGGAGAGCCTCGTGTATGTATCGTACGTAGTTGAGTCCGTTGGCACTCACTTGCTGCCAGTCCGAGCCAACATCTCAAGACACCGCTCAATGATGGTAGGATACCGCAAAAGGTCCCGTCTTTATGTCTTGATATTCATATTGCTTGATTTTACATCCACACACTGCGATTTTGCGGTCGCTTCGAACGGCTTTGGTTCTACCGCTGCATCTTAACATAAAGGAGACTTTGATGTCTTGAGTCATCTTTTTTGTTACTGTTCTTCACGGTCCACCAGATTGACCAAACCCTCCATGCATTTGTATCCGAAGTCATTCCAGGCATGGGTCGGTCAAGCACGGAGAACGCCTCAAAAGTCCCAAACTGGAACGGAGACCCACGGATATGTTACTTGAAGCTTCCACACCGGACCGGATCGGCTCGGCAGAACCGCCAGATCATTTCCCACAAAGATATCAAATCCTATCCTTATCAGATTCCCCAGGTGACCGAAAGCGTAGTGGCAGGTTGAATAAGGAGACACCAAGGAAACGAAGGCTCTAAGCCCTAATCAAAAGATATTGATTCACATGTACCTTGTCTAGCTTGCAGGATGAGCCTTTACATAGTATTTCTCAGACTATGGCGCCACAACACGCCATCTTGTCTGATGGTGGCAGGGCTGATTTGACGACGAGAAGCCACTGAAACATCCAAGATCAGAGCACCATCCACTGATCTCTTGTTCTATATCCAAATATAAGTACAAAGACATTAAGAACTGAGTCTCACATTATTACCAAACAACTTGTTACTGGCGCTGCTTTAAGGCATATTGGTGTGACAATCTGATTGTCTACTCGCGGCGGTCAAGACTTTGACTGACATACTCTGCATAGTACCATGACAGACGTTTATGGGGAACTTGGTGTGCTCGCAAGTGGTGGGCCATGTACCGCTTTCTGCGCTGCGGTGCGGGATAATATGCCCATAATTGGAAGCAACCCTGAAGATTCAGTCGTCCGCGTTGCTGGCGCTGTTCACGCTTCTGATGTCCACAATCTTTTCGAACGTGTTACTACAACCTCAGGAGTTTACCCAGCTGTCCTGGCTTTCGATGCCGATGGGCAATACATTGGTCATTCAGACGAAGCGGAAAACGAGGGGAACCCGTCGGGTGATTTCGTCGATGTGGTCGTCCACCAAGCAGAACCGGGTCCTATCAAGCAGACTACCTACTTGCAGATAAGTCATGATAGCCCAATGTGTCTCTCGTATGTCTTGCAGACCGTGGTAGATGGCATACCGGCTATCTGGATAGGCGATGTGGGTCGCATCTGTGGTAAAGAATGGTATTATTCGGATACTCGCATGTACGTACATTCGATGCCGTTTCTTATCCTTCCAGCTCGTGATACCAGCTACAAAGTTGTGAAACCGATAATATTTGTCATACTTCATCTGGAGCAGTCTTCCATGCAATGGGAACACCTTCACTGAGCAACGCTGACTTTGAGACCATGAAAGCGGAGATCACGTTCCGGATTGCACATGGGTTGATGGTACGATCCAGCTGCAATTGATTGTGAGCCGACCAATCAGAGATTTCTTTCTCGATCCATAAGTCAGCTAAATCAGTTCATAGCCAATAACGGAAACCACAATGAATGCCGATATCGACCCTAAACAATACTGCGGCGAGAAGTCACTGTCACTCAGAGCGGGAGTCCGGTTTGAGAACGCACGAGAGGCTTCGACAGAGGCTGCTCTCTTCAGCAGCGAGGATAGCAGACCGTCATCGAAGAAGCGCACACAGCATTCTCAATCCCGAGGGATCTCAATGACGCGCCTCGTCGCAAGCCATCATGACCACCACAGCGCATCGCAGCTATGCGAGAGTGACGACTCCTGGGGTCCAGATCTTGTCTCATTCTCCGAGCAGAGATTCTGTGACATGGAAGTCAAGAAGCACTTTCCCTTTTGTGGTGAGGAACAGACTTATGACTGCTTTGATGGGAAGACATTCTCGATCGTCACCGCGGAGCCAAGCGTTGCGAAGAACTATTCAGCAGTGGAGCGCATGGGTTGTCCTCCCGATTATCCTACCTGTGGCGAACGCTGCCCTCTTGAATGGGAAGCGTTCTGTGAGGGCTACGGTTGGGGGGTTGGCGGTCCTATCCACACCTATGCTCCACCTCCACCAAGACCGACAGCATGGTCACCGCCATCCGTTAAATCACTAGATCTACCTACACCAACTTACTACTGAGCGTCCTACGCTTTGGTGTCCGGATCGCTAAAGCTGAAGTGAAAGAATTTCCTGCAGGCACCATAGCTGCCGAACAGTCATTTGCGTGTCTATTTTTACTATCCGCCTCCGAACGTCCTCCAAGGCTGACCTTTCCCCGTAGCTGACTCGCTGTCGCATCTTGTTGCTGATTGCCGCCAATATCCTCTACCGTCTTCTCTGGCATTGTTTCGTGTCAGCCAAAGGATCGATAACGTAATTACTTACGCCCAACAACGATCTGGCAGATGAGCCATGCAGCGCTGTGCTGCCTTGTCTGGATGCGTCAGCGATTGCATGCCATGCACGACGAAGATGAAAGGGGGCTTCGTCGCAGCAACCCCTTGGCCTGACCGGAGCTAATGGATAGCACACGCCACACCTGTATGAAGCACGTGGAGGTACCGCAGCCATATCGCCGCCAAGACTAGGACTATCGAGGGCTGAAGGACAAGCGGTGAGCTTGGGGTCCTTGAGGTAAGTAAAGTACCTTACCTAAAGTAAGGTACTTTACTTTACTTTACTTTACTTTAGGTTGTACCCTAAGTACCTACTCACGCTACCTACTCACTCTAGTTGATGGACGAGTCATGTGTTGAAATGTATGATGTCAATGAGTCATCTGCACGTGATTTGGGTGTAGTGCAATAGTATTATGATAACTAATGGATGGATGTAGCTATGTAGAATGGAATAACCATCACGAGAAATCTCTATTAGTCTGCCAAGGCCCCCTGACTAGTCCTGATTAGTGACTACCGAGGTTGACCCGGTCTGAATTCCAACATCATGGAGCCGGAAGATTGTCCAACCGCTTCCATCATTAGCGGCATAATCCGTCTTATCCAACGAGCTGTTGACGGCCGGACCAGCAGGCCGGGATTAGCTCCACGGCAACGTCACATCGCATCAATCGCGAAAAACCTCGAATGTTAGCGTAGGAATGTCCCCACAATGCGTTCTCGCGCCTTACCGCATGGCTGGTGGCGATTGGCCAGCAAGACCCGCGAACTGATCTTACTGTACGACGGACTACGGAGCTAGGAAGACCGAAGTCCCTGGTTCAATGATCTTGCCTCTGTACAGCTCCATGCCCAGAGTCGTTCAGACTCGTTCATAACCACTTAACCAGGGACCAACATCAGGGATCTGGTTGCGGGGTAACGGATAGCCATCTTGCTAAGATTGCCACGTTGTAGTCTATCCTACGTCTGATTGGTGCGCCTTTTGCGCAACTCAATACGTAAAGAGAAACACCGCGTGGGATGGGGGATCGCCGCATACCCGATTTATTTGGCTATTGGTGAACTACCGCCACGGCCGGCCTTGATTGGACAATATCCCCTAGCCCCGATATTGAGCTCCATGCTTCGGCTGCGTACCTCGCCAGGCTCGTCTAGCTGGTGGGGTTGGAGCTTCAAGGTAAGGACTAAGGAGTGATATCAACATCAGGATATAGCACAGACCAGTATGCGCACCCTGGTCGCTTGCTGGTCCGAATCCTGTACCTTTGAGAGGCTAGCAACTAGTCCTTGCTCCGCAAATAGATACTACTTCATGGACCTGCCAGCCCCATCTGTATCTTTCGTTTCCACCCCTCGAAAGCATCGCCAACATGCTCCTCTCCGTCATCCAGCTTGCGCTACCCTTGGCATTCGTCCCCCTAGCTCACTCCTACCCTCTCCTGGCAGAGCGCGCAACATTGATTACTGATTCCTCCCAATTGAGATCTGCGTATGATTACGTTGTCATTGGTGGAGGCACCAGCGGTTTGACAGTTGCCAATCGCCTTACAGAGAATGAGAAGAGTACGTTCAACGATGGCGGATTGCCCATCGAGCAGCTTTTACTAACGGGAGATTGCGTTGGACAGTCACGGTACTCGTGATCGAATACGGTGATGTGTATGGCCAGACCTGTTGTCCGTAGCATGCAATCAGGTCAACTAAAGAGAATACAGGGATCAAAAAGAAGGTGGCATCTCAGTACCCGGACTCCCTGTGCCTGCAAAATATTCGCGCAACTACGTGAGCGTTCCACAACCGGGCCTTGACGGCCGCACGAGCCCTGTATATACGGCAGCTGTTGTTGGCGGCGGAACAGTTGTCAATGGCATGTTTTTCAACCGTGGCTCCGCTGGGGACTACGACGCGTGGGAGAAACTAGGCAACCCGGGGTGGAACTGGGACGGACCCACAGGTCTCCTCAAGTATTTCAAAAAGGTCGGTATTCCAAAATTCCCTGCAATGCGGAGACTAATCTTTCCTTGTTGGTTTGCAGATGGAGACTTTCACTCCACCTCCCGCAGATTTGGCCGCTCAATATCCAATATCCGGCGACTTGGCCCCTCATGGAACGAATGGGCCTGTGGGATCCAGTTTCTCAAATTTTCAATATCCAATCATGAGTAAGCAACCATACTTTTCCACATTTCTCTATTTACCAGAGCCAACCGGCACATTTACTGACCATCAATTTCTTCTCCGTGCAGAAAACTTTTTCCGTGGCTGGAACGCGATTGGAGTGGCTTCCAATCCCCAGCCTAACGCTGGTGATGCCACTGGTGCTTTCTACAGTACTGTTTCCTTGGACGCCAAAAATCAGTCGCGGTCGTCCGCATCCGATGCATACTATCGTCCAATTGTTGGCAAAAGGAACAACTTCCATTTGATCACTGGTCAATCAGTCTCAAAGATCGACCTCGACCAAAAGAAGCGAGCTACTGCAGTCAACGTAGGTGGAAGTATTATAGTAGAGCATGGCGTGAGCTTTCTAACGTGTTTCTCTACTAGTATATATCACGGAGCGATAATTCTACCCATTGCGTTAAGGCAAGCCGTGAGATCATACTCGCTGCTGGCGCACCACATAGTCCTCAAGTCCTTCAGCTTTCGGGGATCGGTCCCAAGAAGCTACTCGATAGTCTCAAGATTGAGACCCTGGTGGATCTTCCAGGTGTCGGATATAACTTCCATGATCAACCATCAATGTTCATGCAGTTCAAATGTAATTCAGCTATTTTGACTATTCGATGTCGTTTTCGGCATTGGAGACTGACTTTATGGCAGATAATGGCACTTACCCCTTTCCCACTCCGGATTGGCTCATTAGCAACACTAGCTATGTTGCTGCCGAAACGGATCTCTATTATAAGAGCCGCCAGGGTACGTAGACCGTCTATACAAGCGCGAACGAAAAGCTGATGCATCCAGGTCCTCTTACGATCCCGTACTTCAGTGGAAGCATCGTCACGTTCCTACCCCTACAAAACTTTAGCAGAAATTACAAACAGATGATCCAAACCGCTGCGGCGGTGAAGTTAGAGCCGTTACTACCAGCGGGAGCCGATTCTACGATCTTAACGGGCTACCGTGCCCAGCGAGATCTCATCCTCACCCAGTACGCCTCCCCTCAGGAGACAGTACAGGAGACTGCCTTTGGTGGCGGTAACACAGTCCCCATCGCCATGCTCAAACCGCTGAGCCGCGGCTCCATCCTTATCAACAGCACCGATCCCCTCGCGCCTCCCGTCTTCGACTACGGCACCTTCAAGCATCCTACTGATCTCGATGTCGCGGTCCAAGCGCTGAAGAAGAACCGCGAGTGGATGGCCTCCGAGCCCATGCAGGAAGTCGGGGCCGTGGAGACGGTTCCGGGGACCAACGTCACGACCGACGAAGAAATAGCGGCCGCCATCCGGACCTTTGCGTCAAGCACATGGGCGCATCCCGTGGGGACGCTGTCGATGATGAAGAAGGAGTATGGCGGTGTGGTGGATTCGACTCTGTGCGTCTATGGCGTGCAGGGCCTGAGGGTGGTGGACGCGTCGATCATGCCCTTGATTCCGGCCACGCACACGAGCTCGACCGTATATGCCGTAGCCGAAAAGGTGAGCCTGCTCTCTATGATCTGTGACAGTCGACATCAGATGCTAACAATGGTGCGTCGGTAGGCAGCTGATATCATCAAGCAAGCCCAATAGGTGGCGAGCGGTCCGTTCTCACGAGTATAATATCGGTAATCTCACAGAGGCTTTGGCCCAAAAGCATGGACATAGACATTGGACATCATTTTCTTTTCTGCATAGCGCCTGAACCAATCCTACAACGACTTAGGATATTTGTTGGGAGGTTGTTTGACGAAACCATTGCATGAGATCTAAGAGACTAGATCCACATCGTTCATACATTTTGAACGCAATATAAAGGACGATGCATGATGCACAACCCAAGGGCGCTCAACGGGAGGTCTGTGTGTTTGCAATTTGTCCGTGCGATCTGATATATATGTACGGAGGTACAGAGGTACAGAGGCACAGCTCGTACCGCCATTTCCCCTATTCGCCTGCATATGCAACCCTCCACAAGAGAAAGGGGCCGACACCATGCTGGCACGTTTCTCCTCTTCTCCTTCTCGCACTCCTAGCCTGGACCTCCACGCCCTCCACTGAGAAAACGTGTTCCAAGCCTATGTATCTATGGTTTCTGTCTGGTGCCTGCTAGCGAGATAGCATAAAGGACAAGGTAAGGTAAGGTACGAAAGAGGAGAAAGCCGCTTGTCCTTGAAGTAGTTAATCACCACGTGGGGGACCCTCACGAGTCATTGGCTCGGCTGGATATCTAAAGTACCTTACTCTAGCAAAAGTCAATTAGCCCGCTCACAGATGAGCTACTCCGGCGTTTCCAACCGGGCGAACCTTTTTACTTAAGTATCCACTGTCATCTGGCACGCGGGTTGATCATGATAAGATAGATGGTACGCACGAGGCACCTTTACAGACACTGGGCATTGAATGTTCGGCACGAAGTAGAAACAACAAAGGATGGCGTCTGAGCTGTGCGCACGGCCATGCTGAAATCATGCCACTAATAACGAATCCTCCCCCCCTCAATATAACGAGATTATTCATACCAGGTTGCTGCATAAGGGTCAGAGACCATGGCACTGCTAGTTCCATCGGCCATACGCTACGGTTACACTACTAAGGTAGGATTCGTCTAATGTTGTACTAGTGGTAGAAGTACACTAGCTACAATGCAGAAGGTCTGGCCCCGGCATTCCTCTTTGCATCTAGTGCTTTGGATTTGTATGGTGTGCCTGGCAAGGTACAGGAGGGTGTGCAGGATGGATGCACGGTTAAAGATGCAATCATTGCATGCAGAGCTCCTGTTTAATCTTCGAAGCTTGACGGGAGGATTCGAGGCGCGACGAACGTTTTCCTTTGAAGATATGGATGGGGTTTAGTGTATGATTCTGCACATACCCCAGTGAAAACATTCGCGAAAGTGCACCGTGGGTTTTCCTTATACATAACGGAAGTCATGATGGTTGTTCGAGAGAGAACTTATTAATACCCGAGATTTTAGTCTGTCATTTGGAATACTCGCGTGGGGCCTGCATCGCACCACTTGCACACTTCCACACCTTGTCTCCCTTCTAACCTTCTTTCCATCGAAGGCGCAACTTGTACCGCATCAGGTATGGCACGGTATGCCGAACAAATGGACCATCCCATGTGCGAAACCATCCTGGACGATCTCATCTCTCTTACTGGAGTCGGCTGAAAGCATGGCCGCTTATGCACGCTAATACCTCCCGATCCAAGGTGAACATTGCACCACCAACGAGAGTGTGGCCTGCTGGCCTTGGTTCGCATCGGCAGCACTAGCTGGACGGGTTCTGCTCCACATACTATGGTACACGGGAAGGCGGGGACCATTGCTCTAGATCCTTATCTTTCATCCAGTCTGGTCCTCGGAATAGTCTCTACGACTTTCACCTCTTCCATCAATTTCCTCGGACTTGGCGCAAGACATTGACAGACCTATGTCGACGTCGTAGCCCACGCAGCTCCTTCGACTTGGTCGTGCCGCTCTATCAAGGACTATTGACCTTCATGGTCCAGATATAAGGGAGACGAGTTGCATCTTCAAGGGGTTCTCGCCTGCCACTGGATGAGAACTTGCCAGACAACGAGGAAACGGCTCTGCTGAGCAAGGGTGGGACGAACGTCCAACTATGGCGATCATGGACAAAGACAACCCGGCGACCTACCATATGAACCTACCCACGGCGATGGTGATAGCATCCTTCACAACCATCGCATGGGTCAACACCATTGAGCTTCAACTTCGAATATGGATGCGATTCAAGCGGTACACCGGTCTTTACTTCTGGAGTTTGCTTCTTTGCTCGTGGGGATGTGCCATCCATCCGCTGAGCTTCGTCATGCTCGACTTCAACATCTGGACGAATCCTCACGTTGCCGGCGTCGTTATCGGCATCAGTTGGTGGTGCATGGTGACTGGGCAGGCTTTGGTGCTCTACTCTCGATTGCACCTTGTCGTGCGAGACAAAAGAAAAATCCGCTGGGTTCTGGTTATGATTATCACGAACTTCTGCATCTTGCACATTCCAATCATGATCCTAAGCCAAGTGGTGAGTGCCTCATGCCACATGTTCCAATGTCTCCCATGTACTCAATCGCTGACTGAACCGCATAGGCATACTCCAACATCCCCACGGCCAACAAATGGCTCCAAGTCTACACGGTCTACGAAAAAGTCCAAATGACCGGCTTCTCCATCCAAGAAATCATCATCTCCGGCCTCTACCTCTGGGAAACCCGCAAGATCCTCGCCCCGGGCCGCGTCTTCCAACGGAAAGAAACCCGCAAAGTCTTCCTGCACCTGATCTGGGTCAACGTCTTCATCATCGTCCTCGATGCCGCCCTCCTCGGCACCGAATACGCCAACCTCTTCAGCATCCAGACCGTCTTCAAAGCCGCCATCTACAGCCTCAAGCTCCGCCTCGAATTCGTTGTCCTCAACCAGCTCATGGACATTGTCCAGGGCCGCGCCTCCGCCTTCGACCTCAGCGCCAACGCCGCCTCCGCCGGCTACGCCCAGCGCTCCGCCCAGAAGATCAAGCTCGACACCATGAACGGCCGTGGCGCGCGCGACAACAGCTATTCCGCCTTCGCGTCCAAGGGCATCGCCTCGCCGGTCGCGACGCCCAAGGCGGACGGCGTACTCCGCACCACGGAGGTGCATGTGCATCATGCGTCGCCGACGGTGCTGGAAGAGGAGGAGCCGCGGTACGGACCGCCGCATAACGATTACATCAGCGCCGGACAGCACGGCGAGGCGATCTCGTCGGGGGACGGGAGGCCCAAATCGCCGGCGTCGTCGGCGGAGGTGCAGTTTGCCGGGAAGGGCGCGTGACACTCCTCAAAATCTTCTCTAATCTCTGAGTGAGACTTGAACGATATCTCTCTGCGTTGACGGCCACATCCCCGTCCGTATTCTTGTACTTATACCCGTCGAATCGCTCCGCGTGAGCTTTGGTCATGTATGTATGTAGACTTCTTTCTATGAAAATAATGATGTCCGGTAAATCGAACCGCTCTCATGCCGCTCCAGCATCCATATCGCAGACCCACACTTCTACAACCTCGGCAGGACTTTTATATTTATATCAATCCATGGATATTTCCCTACACTACACTAAGTACAGTACAGTAGTTCTGCACATGGCACTTCTTTCCTTAAGGTACTATCCCAATCAAAACCCTACAATAAGCGTATACACCACCCTTCCCTACCCTACCCTTCCCTCTCCTTCCCTTCCATCAACTTTAGCCTACTACTCCTCAACCAAAGTATCTTCATGAGAGCGTTACTACGGCATATAGCCGCGTCGGGCGTATGAGACTATTACGCGTACTTTATTTACCTTTGTGTTTTGGATTTGGGCGTGGAATAGCCGGAGTGGGTTTGTGATAGGGGAGGATGGGTTTGTGAGGGGGTTACGGGAGAGGGTGGGA